>ENA-UAED01000139-UAED01000139.1-human-gut-metagenome-genome-assembly--contig:-NODE-139-length-23829-cov-7.326701_pt1 | contig 23829 bp, 15 predicted proteins | sample MGYA00244278_ERZ654274 | MGnify/ENA primary metagenome ERZ654274 (study PRJEB26926, sample SAMN06165180) | human gut metagenome | biome: ENVO:00009003; feature: ENVO:2100002; material: ENVO:00002003...
CTCCGGCGGCATGCTCGTGAAGGTCTCATCGAGCTTTTCCTCCGGGACTTGTGCCGGGCGGGACACGGTTTCCGTGTTTCCGTCGTCAAAAGTAGCCTCTTCCTCCGACAGCTCAATGCCTTTTTCCGAAGTGGCGGCTTCTTGCGTCGGTATGGCAGCGGTTGTCCGGGTTGATGCCATCCTGAAACGACTTTTGCCGATGATGTCCGATGTTTCTGCGGGAGGTGTTTCCCGTGACGTTTCCTGCTTTAACTCCGTGCCGCCCAATGACCGCCACAATCCGGCAATGCCTTTAAGGAAGCGGACGAATCTTGTTTCCATGATGCGGTCGTAAAGCAGCAGGAACAGGAACCACAGGTTACAGCCGACCGATACGGCCAGCAGAATGTCAGTCATGTTCATAGTTCTACTCTGGGGAGTGCGTTCAACATACGGTTCAGTTCGTCGCGGTGGGTACGGAAGAACTCGCTTAACACGTTCTCGGTGAAGTCGGCGATTGTGACTTCACCGTCACCCAGCCAGCGGACAATCATGGCAACCTTGTCATGGGTCTCCTTACTGACAGACACTTGTTTCCTTTCCCTTGCCTTGAAGCCTGATTTTTTCAGGAAGGCGCGATAGTCATTCTTTTTTCTTCTCATTTCTTTTTCTTTTTGATGATTAAAATACTGCGTCATAATTCCGGGCGTAAAGGCTCTTTATCGCCTCTTCGCACTGGTTGAAGTGGTGTGTAAGCACATGATCGATGTAGGCGGACAGCGATAGCCTGTCATGCCCGATCACACGGGTTATGCGCATGATGCGGTCGTGGTACTCCGGGCGCACGTATGCCATCTTCCCCTCGCGTGCCTTTACTTCGGGTTCACGGATGAAAAGCCGTTCATAGTCCTTTTCTCCGCATTTGCCGCTTGCCGGCACGGGCGACAGGATTTCCACACTCGCCTGCACTTGGGCAAGCATACCTCCGCCGTCATGGTGCGGACTTTTGTTTTTCTGGTTCTTTTCCTGATTCATATCCATATTCATATTAAGTCTTCACGTTGTTTCTTGTACAGTTCGTTTATTTTCTCCTTGTGCTGTTCCAGATGTTGGCGCAGCACGGTGTCCACGTAGCCGCCTACCGAGATTTCCCGTCCGGCGATGTCATTCACGATTTTAAGAATCTTGCTGTGTACGTCCCGGCTGATATAGACGCACTGGCGTGTCTTTATCTCGTTGCGGCGGAGGAACAGACCGGAATAGTCGTCCTCTTGCCGTTTGCGGCGGGCGATGTCTTTCTGCACCTTCTCCCTTGACGGGGATGCCGTGGGCGGTGGTTCCGTTTCCGGGACGCTCTCTTCTTCGGGGGCAGGCACGGGCGGCTCCTGTGCGCGGTACAGGGTCCCGTCCTGCTTGCGTCTGCCGATGGAGGCTATCAACAGTTCCTCGTCAATGCCTTCGGTGTTCACTTTCCTGCTGCCCATGCTCATTGAGGTTTGATGATACGGCTGATTTCTTCCGAGAACTCACGGATACCGCTCCCTTTCAGAAGGGACACATCCATCGGGAAGATGGTAGAGCGGAATACGCTCTTGCGCTCTTCCGAGAGGTCACGCCGGAACTTCTTGCTGTCGGGCAGGCGGGTGGACAACACCGACAACCCCATTTCGGCAATCACATCTTCATACAGGTCGTACAGCCCGTTCTTCTCCCTGCCGTCCACCATCGTCCAGAACAGGTACAGCCCTTTTGTTTTCGCCTGCCCCGTCGTCATGAGGTTGTCACGGAACATCACGGCGAATTGCAGGGTGCTTTCCACGACAAAGCGGTCGGCACTCATGGGCGCGAAGATGTAATCCATCTGTGAGAGGGTCTTTACCACACCGTTGCTTTTCAGCGTTCCCGGCATATCGAAGAACACGATGTTCGGTTTCGCATCTTCTTCGGCAAGCATCCTTTCGGCATCGTCAAGGGCGTTGAGGGCGTCGCTTGCAATGACCGGATAGGCGTTCTTTTTTATTTTGCGGAAGTGGTCACACGCGAGTGCCTTGAAATAGAGGCTCTCGTCGATAAGTTTCGTTTCACGTTCACGCAGTCCGTGGATGCTGTGTTGCGGGGCGTCGCAATCTATGACGGCGACATTGTGACCTTGCACGTTGTGGAGGTAGCTGGCGGCAAGAGCCGTGACGGTCGATTTTCCGATACCTCCCTTTTGTGTTGCGAATGCAACGAAGATTTCATTACTCATGGTTCTATTGCTTTTAATGGTTGATAAATTGTTTTCCTGTTCCTGTACGGAAGCGGTGACATACATATCCGCGTCCGTGAATCATTATCCGGGCGGTCCGTCACGTATCCGCTTCAATGGCGAAGCCGGGATTCGGATAACCGGTGAATGACGGCATTGCGTCATGAAGTCATTGAATCCGTGAATCACCACGTCACTGGAAAACCGGGTATCCGACGGTTCGGATATTCGGTTTGGCAAATATCCACCGAAGCGGTTTGCCGGGTATCTGAAAGTTCCTTTTTCCATATCTTCAAATCGTTCGTTTCTTGAATCACGCTGCAAATAAACAAGGATATTTTGGAACTTGTATTACTTCTCCGGCAAGTGGCAGCACGTTGCGCTGGTTGGCACTGATTATCCGGATCAAGCCTCTGTCCGATAACGCGTTAAGGGCGTAACTTTGCACCCGAACGGCAGGGTTCGCCGCAGGTGGCGCAGCCCGGAGTTTGAAAGGCATTCCCCCAATCCGTCCCCGACGGATTTTTATGTTCACCTGAACATAGCAAGGTATGTTTTCAGCCGCTCAAAACATTTTGAGCAGCCACGAAAACGCCTTGCCCTTGCAGGGGGCGGGCTTACCCTCCGAAGTCGGGAAGCCTCTCAAACCTGCGGTGCTGTGCCTCGAAGCGGCGGCTTATGCCGTCAAACCGCTAAATCCAAAGTAATATGAGTGAAAAAAGAAGAAACAAAGGCGGGAGAAATCCCAAACTCGATCCGGCGGTGTTCCGCTACACCGTCCGTTTCAACGAGGAGGAACACAACCGTTTCCTCTCCATGTTCGAGAAGTCGGGCGTTTACGCCAAGTCGGTTTTCCTGAAAGCGCACTTCTTCGGACAGCCGTTCAAGGTGCTGAAAGTGGACAAGACGCTGGTGGATTACTACACCAAGCTGTCCGATTTTCATGCGCAGTTCCGCGCGATAGGTACAAATTACAACCAAGTAGTGAAGGAACTGAGGCTGCATTTTTCCGAGAAAAAGGCGATGGCGTTGCTCTACAAGCTGGAGCAACAGACCGTAGAACTTGTGAAACTGAGCCGTAAAATTGTGGAACTTTCAAGGGAGATGCAGGAAAAATGGTCGCAAAAATCAGTGTAGGAAACTCGTTGTATGGCGCACTTGCCTACAACGGGGAGAAGATCAACGAGGCGAAAGGGCGGCTTCTGACAACCAACTGCATCTACAATGACGGTACGGGAACGATGGACATCCACCGGGCTATGGAGGACTTCCTTGCCCTGATGCCCGTGCGGTCGAAGGTGGAGAAACCGGTGGTGCATATCTCGCTCAATCCGCATCCCGACGATATTTTGACGGACACGGAGCTTCAGGATATCGCATGGGAGTATCTGGAGAAGATGGGCTTCGGCAACCAACCGTATCTCGTTTTCAAGCATGAGGACATCGACCGCCACCACCTGCATATCGTGACGGTCAGGGTGGACGAGAACGGCAGGGGCATAGACACCCGGAACAATTTTTACCGAAGCAAGCAGATAACACGAGAACTGGAACGGAAGTACGGGCTGCACGACGCAGAACGCAAGAACCGCCGTCTTGACACGCCGCTGCACAAGGTGGACACCTCTGCGGGCGACGTGAAGAAGCAGGTGGGAAATATCGTCAAGGCTATCAGCGGGCAGTACCGCTTCCAGACGATGGGCGAATACTGCGCCCTTCTTTCCTTATATAATATGACGGTGGAGGAAGTGCATGGCAATGTACGCGGACGCGAGTATCACGGGCTGGTCTATTCCGCCACGGACGATAAGGGCAACAAGGTCGGCAATCCTTTCAAATCCTCGCAGTTCGGGAAGTCTGTGGGCTATGAAGCCGTGCTGAAGAAGTTTACCCGTTCCAAGCAGGATATTAAGGACAGGAAACTTGCCGACATGACGAAACGCACCATCCTTTCCGTGCTGGAAGGCACGTATGACAAGGAGAAGTTTGTAGCCACCCTCAAAGGAAAGGGCATCGACACCGTGCTGCGCTACACGGAGGAAGGACGCATCTATGGAACCACGTTCATCGACCACCGCACAGGCTGCGTGTTGAACGGCTCGCGTATGGGCAAGGAACTTTCCGCCAACGCCTTGCAGGAACACTTCACGCTGCCTTATGCCGGACAGCCGCCGATTTCTCTTTCCGTTCCGGTGGAGGAACCGGAGAACAGGCAAGGATATTCCGGAGGGGAATACGAGAACCATTCGGGTGGCATGAACCTGTTTACCCCCGAAGGTCCGGCAGTGGACGCTGAGGAGGAAGCCTTCATCCGGGCGATGCAACGCAAGAAGAAAAAGAAGAAGCGCAAGGGCTTGGGAATGTAATCAAAAGTATCAACAGTCAAAAAAATCAATGTATGTCACAACAAGAAGACGATTTGAGGGCATTGGCGAAAATCATGGATTTTCTGCGTGCCGTGAGTATTATTTTAGTGGTCATGAACGTGTACTGGTTCTGCTACGAAGCCATCCGGCTTTGGGGTATGGACATCGGTGTGGTGGACAGAATCCTGATGAACTTCAACCGCACGGCGGGGCTGTTCCGTTCCATCCTGTACACGAAACTGTTTGCCGTCCTACTGCTTGCCTTGTCCTGTCTGGGGACAAAGGGCGTGAAGGGCGAGAAAATCACTTGGGGACGAATCTGGACGGCTCTTGCCGCCGGCTTCGTGCTGTTCTTCTTCAACTGGTGGATACTGGCTTTGCCTCTACCGATAGAGGCGGTAACAGGGCTGTATATTCTGACCGTCGGAGCTGGTTATGTCTGTCTGCTGATGGGCGGTCTGTGGATGAGCCGCCTGTTGAAGCACAACCTCATGGATGATGTGTTCAACAACGAGAACGAGAGCTTCATGCAGGAAACGCGGCTTATCGAAAGCGAGTATTCGGTCAATCTTCCGACACGGTTTTACTACAAAAAGCGTTGGAACAATGGCTGGATCAATGTCGTGAATCCTTTTAGGGCTTCCATCGTGTTGGGTACTCCGGGCAGCGGTAAATCCTATGCAGTGGTAAATAATTTCATCAAGCAGCAGATAGAAAAGGGCTTCTCGATGTATGTGTACGACTTCAAATTCAGCGACTTGTCCACGATAGCATACAACCATCTGCTGAACCACCCGGAGGGCTACAAGGTGAAACCGAAGTTTTATGTGATAAACTTCGATGACCCGCGACGTTCGCACCGTTGCAATCCCATTCACCCGGACTTCATGGAGGATATTACGGACGCTTATGAGAGTGCGTACACCATTATGCTCAACTTAAATAAAAGTTGGGTGCAAAAGCAGGGCGACTTTTTCGTAGAATCGCCCATCATCCTTTTCGCGGCTATTATCTGGTATCTCAAAATTTTCCAGAACGGCAAGTATTGTACATTCCCCCATGCGATTGAGTTCCTGAACCGCCGCTATGAGGATATTTTCCCGATACTGACCTCTTACCCGGAATTGGAAAACTATCTTTCTCCGTTCATGGACGCATGGCTCGGAGGGGCTGCGGAGCAGTTGATGGGGCAGATAGCAAGCGCGAAAATCCCTTTGTCAAGGATGATTTCCCCGCAGCTCTATTGGGTGATGTCGGACAGCGAGTTCACGCTGGACATCAACAACCCCGAAGAACCGAAAATACTCTGTGTGGGCAACAATCCCGACCGTCAGAATATCTACGGGGCCGCTCTCGGTCTGTATAACTCCCGTATCGTGAAACTCATCAACAAGAAAGGGATGCTGAAGTCGTCGGTCATCATCGACGAGCTGCCCACGATTTATTTCAAGGGGTTGGACAACCTTATCGCCACCGCGCGAAGCAACAAGGTTGCCGTGTGTCTGGGCTTTCAGGATTTCAGCCAGTTGGTGCGCGACTACGGTGATAAAGAAGCGAAGGTCGTGATGAACACCGTCGGCAATATCTTTTCCGGTCAGGTGGTGGGTGAAACCGCCAAGACGCTTTCCGAACGCTTCGGTAAGGTGTTGCAGAAACGGCAGTCCATTTCCATCAACCGGCAGGATGTTTCCACCTCCATCAACACGCAGATGGATTCACTCATCCCGCCGAGCAAGATTTCCGGCTTGACGCAGGGTATGTTTGTCGGTTCGGTATCCGACAACTTCAACGAGCGTATCGAGCAGAAGATTTTCCATTGCGAGATTGTCGTGGATGCCGAGAAGGTGAAGCGCGAGGAGAAAGCCTACAAGAAAATCCCCGTCATTACCGACTTTACGGACGGGGACGGCAACGACCGCATGAAGGAAACGGTTCAGGCGAATTACAGGCGCATCAAGGAGGAAGTGAAGCAGATTGTTCAAGAGGAACTGGAACGTATCGCAAATGATGAAAACTTGAAACACCTGTTGCAGCAGAAATAACAGATTCCTTTATATATGAAAAAGGGGATGTGTCAAAACACCCAAAATATGAAAATTACCCCTGTCACAGATATCTGTAGCAAGGGTAATTTTGTTAAAAAGAGAGTTTTGACACCCTCTTTTTATTCTCAGATTTGAGATGCTTGTTGATGGTGGTAATGGCAAGCGTCAGCAAATAATTTTTCAGCTCTGTATCGTCTTTAAGCAGTATGCTGTATTCTTCGGCAAACATTCTCAACAGTCTGGTTCTGAGTTTCGACATTTCTTCACCGAAAGGTATCTGTCGGTTTTCTTGCCAATACTCAATCACTACGGAAGATACCAGCCACTTGAACTCGGATTTCATCTCTTTGCCGAGTTTCTTGAAGCGGATTTGTTCGCTAATTGGCGGCTCGTTGTATGGCATTATGTCTGCCGGGTCATAAACGGATATACTGCCGATACCATAATCCATGATTATCGGTAAATCAGTTTTTACATCATTCTTATGTTTCTTCTTTTTAGCCATACCCGTTATTGTTGCAGGAAACCTTTACCTTTATCAGTAAGATAGTATTTCTGTTGCGGACTCTTGGAGCCTATGGGATAAAGTGAAAGGACCAAACCGGAATTTATTGCCGGATGGATATAGTTCTTTAAGAAATTCCTTTTATCTTTCATTCCCGTTTTCTCCATGATTTCTTTAGCAGAGAGAGTGTTGTTCCCAATAGCAGACAACAGTTTTCCTAACTGTGGGGTTACTGTGGGGTTACTATAGGGGTGCTGTGGGGGTGCTGTGGGGTCTTGTCCTACTGTAGTTCTTGTATAATGAAACACAATCCATACAGCATTGCCGTCGGTATGAAACTCCGGATCCGGAATACCGACACGGCGACATTCGTTTACCATAAGGGCTATGCCACGTCCCCAACTCTCCAATACTGCACTTTTGTACAGCACATTGGCTACTATCAGATTTTGTGGTTCGGAATTGTGGCCACCCAACAGTTTCTCAATGGTAATATCAGGCGGAAATGTTCCGCTGTTTTCAATCTCCACGCGGTCATCATAGATAGCAATCCCGACTGAACTGCCGGGGCGATGGTAAACACGATGTGCAAAAGCATTTATGCAACATTCTCTCAATGCCTTATATGGCACATTCAGTTCCTCTTCTCTGTACAAACCTTCAATTTTACCGGAAAGGGACAAATGCTTGAAGAAAAATGCCATTGCAGCATCCAGCAAGTTGAATATATTGCCTGTCACACGCTGATTATCTAAAAATTCATCTTTTGTCGTTCCTTTGAACCGGGCTAAACGGAGCAGACATTGGGGATAATGGTAGAAGTTCCGTCCGAATAGGACAACGGAAGCATTGTTCAGCTTTCCATCATTCAACAAGTCAAATTTTTCAAGGATGGTTCGGACATCCTCCTGCATAGAACCTTCCGGCAAACGTCCGCCTCTGATTCCTCCACGTACTGCGCCCAAGATTGCCGTTTCGTCAAGGTCGGATATTTTCAAGCCGGGATTTTGCATGGAATCCCAAGCATAGGTTCCGCCTCGCTGCATAACCAACAGGTTGTATATACCCTGCGGCATGGCAGATGTAACGCTCTCTATCCGTTGATAAGCCCTCCCCTTATAGGTGAACGGGCGCATATATCGTTGTTCTTCCGCTGATAAAGCTATAACACTTTTGTTCGTTCCCGGAATGTCTGTATAGGATATATCAATGGTCGCAAACGGCTCGATTCGTCTGATGGTTTCCGCAATATCGCGCTTCGTCTTGTCGCTCACTTCCTGACCGATAATCTTTCCCTTGTCGGTTACACCGAACAGCACCGTGCCGCCCGTACCGTTCAAGAAGGCACAAAGAGTTTCCATTCCACGCTCCAACTGCCCGGTAGTTTCTTTGAACTCAACTGTCCCGCCTTCGGCTCCGGCAATCAGTCCATTCAATATTTCGAGGTTATCTATTTTCATCCGTCATTGATTAATACTTGCAAAGTTAATGATTTTAATCGGCTTTCCGGCAGATAATAGAGTGATTGTAAATGAAGAAGGATAAGAAACCGTATAATCCGGCCGCTTATCCTTTGTTTGGCATTCGTTTATCTCCTCATCCGCTCCAATTCATCGTCATGTCGCATCTTCGCGTTCAGTTTGTCCTGCATCTTTTCAAGGAAGTAGGTGCGACTGTCGCTTTTCCTGCGTTTGATGTCCGTATAGAAGCGGTAGCAGTCTTTGGACTCCACACCGAAAAAGGAATAGAGGACAGGAGCAAGCTCTTTCAGCGAAGCCTTGCCGCCATTGATGCAGCCGGTGGCGTAGAGGGCATAGATTAGTTCTACCAACTCGACGGCATTACCGGTCCATTGCAAGGCTGGGACTGTGGCTTTGGTTTCGGATGTGGATGTTAGTGGTGGCACGGAGGTAATTGCAGAAGCGGATACTATCTTCTGCATCTTTCGGATGAAGGATAACGCCTTGCGGATATACACAGTGACGACATTCTCCTCCGATACCGACAAGTTCTGTGGATGGTGCTGTAATTCGATTTCGGCAAAAGCCAACGCCACAATAATATGCTTGGCATCATTGCCGCCGTAGCACAGGTTTATTACTTCCTGCACGAATCCGCCGTATGCCGTTTCCGTGCTACCGTTGTCTTTTCCGTTTATCATGGCGAAAAACTGTGTTTCCGCCAGTATGAGATGGTTCATTATCTTTTCTGTTTTGAGGGTTTACACTTGTTTATCAGTGTGCGCACACTGATATATGGTGCAAATCATAGCCCTAAACACGAGAAAAGATTGTGAGAAAATTGTACTACATTGTTTTTCAGAAAGATAAAATTCAAAAATAATTTTATCCTTGATTGCATCCCTTGTGAAATGTGTTCAGATTCTGAACATGTGTTCACTTTCTGAGCACGGAAATCCCGCCAAGATGTTCATAATCTGAACATTTTATGCCCGTGGCTCTTTATGATAGGTAAGCCGGATTACTCCGTCCCTATAAGTTTTGTTCTCCATAAGCCGCCAGTCATTCATAGGTAGTGCTGACTTGAAAAAATGCGCTCCGTTTCCGTCGATGGTTGGAACAACGTATAGTATGATTTCATCTATCACGTTCATCCGTAACAGTCCGTTGGCATATTCGGTATTCCCGGCAGTTACTTCCAACAAATGGCAAATGCTTCCACCTTCCTCCCTCCATTCTTGAAGTACGGATACCGAATAGTCGGATGTCAGCTTATACAGGGCATTGGCACGTATTTCATCCATACCGTAATCTTCGGTTTGAAGCAACCGCTTCCGGGGATGCAGTTTCATCGGACAGCCATCTATTGAGATAACGGCAAGTAATTGTATTTTCGCCATAACGTATTTTCTTTCCTTTTTGGCGAGGCAAAAAAGTAGCGTGCAATTCACACTACTTTCAAGCGATGGCTCTGGTAAAGCCTTTACGGAGAGTACGTGAATGCACGCTATGCGTAAGCATAGCATAAGCATCACGCAATCGTCTCCGTAGTTTCAATTTACCAGATTTTCGCTCGAAACGCCTTGCGGTCTTATGTCTATATCATCGGCGAAAAGTTACCCGATCGCCTGCTATTTTCTGAAATACAATTGCAAAGTTAATCAATTATTGCCATTTACAGCCATACTCCGGTCAGTTTTCTTCATTCAATCCATACTCTACCAATTTATTATACAGCGTTGTCCTGCCGATACCCAGTATCTTTGCAGCCATTTTCTTGTTACCGGCTGCTTGTTTCAAAGCACGCAGGATACGTCCTCTTTCTTCATCCCCGCTCTTCAATGTAAAACAAGCGGAAGTAGCGGACGGTTCATTGTCAAGTTCCAAATCGGCTTCGGTTATCATATCGCCTTCTGATTGCAGGACTGCCGTCTGTATCTTCTGTTTCAACTCGCGCACGTTGCCCGGCCACGCATGGGCGAGCAGGGCATTACGGGCAGATGCGGCAAACCCTTTTACTTCACGTTCCAACTCACGGTTTGCCATTTCACGGAAGAACTCGGCCAATGGCATGATGTCTTCCGGGCAGTCGCGCAAGGGCGGCATGGTTATCACATACTCCTGCAAGCGATAGAGCAAATCCTGCCGGAACCGCTTTTCCGTTACGGCTTTCTGCAAATCCTCGTTGGTTGCAGCCACTATCCTCACGTTGGCTGTTTTGTCCTCCTTTGCTCCGACGGGACGGTAACGGCGTTCCTGTATGGCGCGGAGCAGCATCTGTTGCATCTCCATTGTTAGGTTGCCCACTTCGTCAAGGAACAGCGTGCCGCCATCCGCTTCCAGAAAATACCCCGTCTTGTTTGCTTCGGCACCCGTAAACGCGCCCTTGACGTGTCCGAAGAAGGCGGATTGTATCAATGACGGGGACAAGGCTCCGCAGTCTACTGCCACAAAAGGTTTATCGGCAAGTTTGCTTTGTTGGTGTATATGTTGTGCGATATGTTCCTTGCCCGTACCGTTCTCGCCCAGTATCAGCACGCTCATCCGGGTGGTGGCTACAAGGCGCACACGTTTCTTGATTTTCTGATAGGCTTCGCCCTGCCGGACGAATATCGGAATGTTCCATTGTAGTCGCTTTTCATGTTCTTTTTGCAGGGTGCGGATAAGCGGTATCAGTTTATCCTCCAACAACTGTTTCTGTATGTAATCCTTTGAGCCGAGCTTCATACTTTCCACTGCCGTATGCACCTCCCCGTAATTGGTCATAACGATAAACACCTGCTGTTTGTCGTTGGCACGCATCCACCGTAACAACTCTATGCTTTCACCGTCGGGGAGGCGTAGGTCGGCAACGACAATATCATTCACCTCTGACTTTGCCAATAGTTTCTTGGCAGTGGCAAGATTATATGCAGACATAGTATCGAAGCTGTCTTTCTTCAGCAGGTTGCAGACATAATCGTTATAGACGGGGTTGTCCTCAATCACAAATACTTTCATCCGACGACCTCCTTTCCTTTTGCGCAAGTTCTATGATAACTGTTCCCATACGAAGCATGGCATCCACGCATTTCCGCAATTCCATTTCGGAACATTCAGATTCTTGATGCAGCAGTTCATACAGGTTCCACAAGGGTTTGTCAGCACGGATAACAGCCCATGAACTTCGCTGACGGTGTATCCATTCGTCCAACGCCTTGCGGTCATTCCTCTCCATGATTTCCCGGACAGCCTGCATATCCTTTTCTGTTTCGGTTATCAAACGGTCGAGCATCGCCCGTTTGTCACCATATGCAAGCAGAGAGGACAAGTCGGGAAGTTCATCCTTGTCCGTACTTGTCAAAAGGCATTTGTCTGATACAGCAACCAGTTCGGAAATGGAAAATGGCTTGAACAGGCAGGCGGTAAATCCATTTTCCAACAGCTCCTCTTCGCTGCAACTGCCGGAGGCGGTCGCCACGACAATGGGAATCTCTTTCGAGTTGCTGACACTTGACGAGCGTAACAACTCCAACACCTCATAGCCGTTAATCTCCGGCATCTTCATATCGGTTATCATGAGGTCGTATGTGTGCTGCCGCATGGCTTCCATTGCATCGCCAATAGTGGTGAACGTGTCGCAATGCACACCTATACCAGCATACATTTCCTTTGTCATGGATAATACCATCGGATTGTCGTCCAATACGATGACAGAATAAGGTCTTTCTATATGAGCCAGACTTTCTGCGGCTGTCTGTTCTTCAATACCAATATCGGCAGTGTTCATTGGCAACTCCACAGTAAAACGACTGCCTTCTCCTTTTTCGCTTTCCAAGCGTATAGTGCCGCCAAGCATCCCGACTATCTGTTTCACAATGCTTAACCCCAATCCGAAACCGTCTTGCGTGGCGGCGTTGGAAAGCCGCTCGAACGCTCCGAACACTCGCTGTTGTTCTTCCGCACTCATGCCGGTTCCGGTGTCCTCTACTACAAGGGTCAGCCTATTGCCGTCATAGCTTATGACAAGTGAAACGCTTCCGGCATTCGTGAACTTGACGGCATTGCCCAGCAGGTTGTCGCATATCTGTATGATGCGCTCCTTGTCGCCATTCAGGATAATACCCTCCGGGCACTCGATGGTAAGTTTAAGATCTTTTGCTTCTGCTTGTTGCGTAAACTCCGTTTGCAACAGCTCCGCGATGTTTTCCAAACGAAACGGACGGACATTCGCCTGTTCCTTGCCGCTGTCCAAGCGGAAGAAGTCAAGCAGGGAGTTGAGCATGTCGGTCATTCTCTTGGAGGCTTGCAGGATATTGTCCGCATAACCGCTTATCTTTTCTTCTTCGTTGTCCTGCATCAGTTCCGCATATCCATGTATGGCAGTCAGTGGTGTGCGTAGCTCGTGGGTGATGGTGTGCATCGCTTTCTTGCGTGAGGCTATCAACGATTCGTTTTGTTTTACTGACTTTTGCAGTTGCCCGATTAAATCTGTTGTCTTACGTTTGTACTGCTTGATGCGGGTGGCATAGCGGTGAATGATGATGTATGAAATAATAAGCAACAGCAGCATGACACCCGTTATGATACCTACCTGCAAGAACGATCTTTCGCGCATGGCGGATATTTCCGCCTCCCGTTCCAGCAAGTCAGCCTGCACCTTGTGGTCCATCTGCTGGATAAGGGTTTGCAGTTGGCGGTTCAGTTCCGCATTGCGGCTGGCAAGGCTGTCGGCATATTCCGACAGACGATGGCTCTGGGCACGTTGTTGCGCTATCATATCACGGTTCAGTGTGTAGAGCATCGTGGTGGTCGTCGTCGGAGGTGCTTCCTGTTTCTTGCCGAACAACCCGAGAAAACCTTTCCTCCTCTGTTTCTTCGGCTCTTCCTGCCTGCTCGTTTGCACTATCACCGGCACCTGCTTGGCTATCCGGCGGTTGATGTCCGCCTGTTGTTCCAGAGCCTCCATGATGGCGCACAGCCGCTTTTCCTTGTCCTCCAGCAAGTGGTGCACGCTGTCTATGCGCACCGATTCGTAATGGCTCTTGAAGCGGCAAAGCATACTATCCACCGCCATCCGTTGCCGCCGGTATGCCGCCACATCCTTATCGTCCCATTCCAGCACCGACTCGCCCAAAAGTGACAACTCCACCACACCCACATACGCATCGTGTGTTTCCTTGCGGAAGCGGTTGATTTCACGGTTCTCCCGTTCCAGCAACTCCAAGTCGCGCCATTCGCCGAGCCACGTGCAGATGATGCCGCCCACCAGCAGGACTATCAACAGATAGCCTGCGGCAAGCAGCTTGCGGAAATGCTTGGTAGTGGTAACGAATTGTTCGCCCATTTGCTGTTTGTGTAAATACCGTTATTCAACATACGCATATAGGTCGTGGAACTTCGCAGGTTCATGGATGAGAATGGCGGCCATGCTACCGATGACCGCCATAAGTATGGCATAGCCGAAAAATATTTTATATCGCAGCGACACTGTTTGTTGATGAAAAATATAATTGGTTAACTAAATATCAATATCACAGGATAGTGATCCCCACCCTTCATATGATATCTTAGTACACATGTTCTTAGCTGTAATCTGCTATCGATAAGGAAATAATCTAATTCTCGACCTGAAATATGTGTTGGCATACCACAACATGCAAAATTAGCACTATTTCCCGGCCTACTCCTGGTACCTGTGTAAATATTCTGATAATTCGCTTGGAGTCATATTCATGTCCCCACCAATAATAAATGGGTGATTTGCGGATGATACCAATTTATTTATATCTATAGCACCACATCCGGATTGGCAATGAATGGTATAAATTTCAAGGCCTCTATAATTAAGACCAATAGACCACCGACCTGTTCCTGACTGCGCATAAGAATAGGAAGGGCTAAAATTTATATCTGCAATGACACCAGTATTACACCGTGTGTTCCATCACGTCCTCCTTTCTTTATTGGGGTTATACTTCGGTTCTTTCCGTTGCGAGCGGAACTTTTCCGCCCTACGGTTTACTGCTTCCTCAAGGTAGGCAATGCTCCGTTAAGTTCGTAACGCCACTCTGAGCCTGCGTTCTGCAAGGCGGTGTTCATGGCATCAACGGCGTTCTGCCAGGTAACGACAGAGCCGTCCACCTTCGTGGCTCCGGTGCTTTCCCTATTGTAGCCGATGCCTTGTTCATGATTGTTCTTCCAATAGCCGGCGGTCACGGTGGTGTAGTTATTTCCCAAAAAGCCGCCGATATGCATATAGCCAGTGCTACTACCCGTACTGGTTACGTTGCCCGTGGCATAGCAGGCAAGGAGGCTGCTTCCTGCGTTCATTCCCACCAGACTGCCGCCAGCGATATTCTTTTTGGGGTCCATTTCTATGATCACGTTGCCTGTGGCATAGCAAGCGGTCAAGGTGGCACCAAAATTCGTCCAACCTGCCACGCCGCCGACATAGAGCGTTCCCTTCACTGTGGCAGAGGAACTGCATCCGGTGATGGAACCGTCCCTTTGAACACCCACCACACCGCCGACGCTCACCGTGGCGCTAACGCTGCCCGACACCGAGCAGTTTTCAATGGTGCCCCAGCTATATCCTACCACGCCGCCGGCATAACCCGACCTGTGATTGCATGTTATCTGTATGCCCTCCATCACCACATTCTTCACCGTACCGGCGGCATTATTGAAATTACTGAGATAGCCGAACAGACCCGCATATTCGTCATTTGTCGTAACGGTCAGCCCCGTGATGGTATGGCCGCCGCCGTCGAAGGTACCGGTGTATGCGTTGTCGTAGTCTGTGCCTATCGGCGTCCAGCCTTTGCCTGTGAGGTCAATGTTTTTGTCGAGGGTAATGTTTATGTCGGTCTTACCTCCGTTCACTAATTCGGCTACATTCATCAGGCCGTTGGCGTTATAGACCGTGTAGGTATTGGTGTTGCTGTCGTAGATGTAGCCCAAATCCTCGGCTGCGCCGCTCTCGCCGCCGCCGTCAGCCCAGTTGCCGATGGTGCAACCCTCTAACGTCAAGCCAGTGGTGTTCACCTTAACGGTGTATTTATAGCGGCTGCCCGCTTCTAATACGACGTTGTTCTGCGGACGGAAGTAGAAGGTGCCGCCGCCGAGTTCCACCTTGACGAACGGCTTGCCTGCCGCAACGGTCTGCGGGGCGGTCAGTGCCTCGTAGGTGTTGCCGCTTGCATTGTAGGTCTTGATGGCAGTCGGGTTGCCGTTATCGGCGGACAGGCTCACGAGGCTCACCATGGCACCAGCGACGCTCGTGAATCCCGTGCCGGGCTTCAGTTCGATTGTCACGCGTGCCGTGCGGTGGGTAAATTCAAGAGTCGGGTTGTTAAATTCCACCTTCCGGTTCTCAGCAGAGATGAAGTCGCTGTTTTGGAAGTCAGCCAGTTTGCTTTGGTCTTCTGCCACCTTCACGGCAGGCATCTGTGTGATGTCGGCATTGTCGAAGGGCCACCATGCCGATATGGTAACCGGGTCGCGGCTGGTCCAGTAGTACGGGTCGTTCTCGCGTGAAAGCGTGGCACTCTTGAAATCGGTAGAAGCCGTTACGGTGTATTCCTTTACCGCATCGCCCATCTTGAGTGCCACGGAAGTGACGCCATGCCAGTCGCCGTCCACGGAGGCACGGGTGGAAGGGGCTGCCAGCGGCGTTGCTTCTACAGACAGTCCGGTGGCACGGATGACTACGGGGTATTCACCTTCGGGCAGACGGTTATCGCCAGCAAGTTCGTCCTGCGTACAGGCGGCGAGGGCGAACAGCAGTGCGGTGGCTGCGGGAATAAAAATTCTATGTCTCATAATTCTTCACCCTAATCAATTAATTATTAATATCTTACAGGCCAGCATTCACTTCTCCGCCGTCTATATCGTTCCACTTTGCAATGGTGGCTTCGCTGACTTCAAGGACTTTGTTGCGTACCTTGACGGTATAGGTATAGTTGTTGCCCGCCTGCAGTGCGCCTTCGAGCGAGGCGATACGCTTCTCTAATTTCGCCTTATCCAAAAGGTCGGTATTGCCGGAGAGCAACGCCATATACTCCGAGAAGTTCATACCCGATTTTTCGTCCATTGCTCCCTCGTCGATGGTACGTGCGCCCATCGCTCCACTTTTGAGCTGCGATATGAACGTCTGCTTGCAGTGCAGCAGATTGAACTTGTAGCTGTCCAGCGACTTTTCCACCGCGTAGATGATGACATCCACGTTATTCTCGGCAAAATGCTTGGCAATCTCGTTCCCGGCTCTAACACCCCGTCCGTCACGCTGTTGCAGGTCGGACGGTCGCCACGGTGTATCAAGGTGATGGATGGCGACACATCTTTTCTGCGCATTCACGCCCGTTCCGAGCATACTTGTGGAGCCGAACAGCACGCGCACCGTCCCGGCGTTCATGGCATCTATCACCGCCTTACGAGCCTTATCCGTCTTACACTCCTGAATGAAGCGCACCTCACTTGCCGGTATGCCGTAATCCTCCACCAACTTGCGTTTTATCTCGCTGTACACGTTCCATCCTTCCCCCGGCTGATATGTCCCCAAGTCGGAGAACACGAACTGCGTACCCTTGTGCGCCTCGTACTTGTGGTAATACTCTGCAATCATCTTGGCACAATGGCTTGCCTTGTTGTCGGGATGGTCCTCGTAGTTCGGGTCTATCATGCGCATATCAAGAGCCATCTTTCTCGCATAGTCGGTGGCGATGAGCATCTTCGCCTTTTCCTCCGTTTCCGACAGGGGTAACCTGCCAAGCAGAGTGGCATCGCCGGTTTTGGCAAACTGCATCAGCTTCTGTATGAAGTCCTCCTGCTCCGGTGTAGGCGGTATGTGGTGCAGTATCTCGTTCTTGTGCGGACGATCCACACCCACGTCCTCCGCCGTGCGGTAGTCGGTGATTTCGTTGTAAAAGGCGGCAAGCTCCGGCACTTTGATGAAGTAGCGGAAACGCTCCTTCTGCACCACGTTGTTTGTCACGTTGAACTCGAAGTCGGTCGTCTTCTTGGCGAAGATAGCCGCCCATGCGTCGAAACAGCGGATGTCCTGCCGTTCCAGTTCCTTCGGGCGCAGGTACTTAAAGAGCAGGTACAATTCCGTCAGACTGTTGGAAATAGTCGTGCCGGACAGGAACGTAGCCCCTAAGTCTTTGCCCGTACGCTCCTGTATAGTTCGTATGGCAAAAAGCATATTCAGGGCTTTCTGGCTCCCCTCCGAGTTTCCCAACCCCGCCACACGGTCATGCCGGGTGTTGAAAGTCAAGTTCTTGAATTGGTGGCTCTCGTCTATGAAAATGTGGTCGATGCCCATCTGTTTGAAGTCCACCACGTCATCTGTGCGCGACTTGATGGCGTGTTCCACTTTCTCTAACTTCGCCACAAGGTTGTGCTTGCGCTTCTCCAATCCTTTCAGCATCGCCCGCGACACGTTCTTGCCTTGCTGCCGTAAGACTTCGAGGTTTTCCTCCACCGTGTCAAGCTCCGCTTGCAGGATGCGTTGCTGCAACTCCGGTGACTGCGGTATCTTGCCGAACTGGTCATGCGACATGATGACGCAATCATAGTCATTGTTTTTGATGTTGTTGAAGAAACGCACACGGTTGGCGGTCGAGAAATCCTTTTCCGAAGCGTAGAGGATGCGGGCATTCGGATAGGCAGCTTGATAAGTGGCGGCAATCTCCGCGACATTGGCTTTCAGACCAATAATCATCGGCTTGTGCGCCAAGTTCAGACGCTTCATTTCATGCGCTGCAATACACATTATCAGTGTTTTACCTGTTCCGACTTCATGGTCGCATATTCCGCCGCCATTCTGTTTTATCATCCAGACGCAATCCTTCTGCGACGGATAAACGCTTTGAATACCCCGGCTTGCCAATCCTTTCAGATTGAGGTCGGGAAACGTCTGGTGCGAACCGTCATACTTCGGGCGCACGAAACAGTTGAACTTGCGGTTATACATTGTCACGAGCCGTTCCTTGAACTGCGGCGACTGCTCTTCCAACCATTCCGAGAACCCGTTGCGGATTTCGTCAATCTTGGCGTTGGCGAGCTGTATGCCCTCGCTGTCACGCACCTTGATGTCGTTGCCGTTCTCATCTTTGCCAATACTTTTCATCATGTCGGGACAGGTGTTGTGCAAAGCGTGTTTCAACAGGTGCATACCGTCATAGTTCCGGTAATAGCCCTTTACCAGAAACTCGTCCGTGATCTTCATGGTGCGGTAGCCGCACGCCACGGAAAACTCGTCCATGCTGGCGGAATAGGCGATTTTCACGTCCGTGTCGAAAAGATGGCTCATGTAGGCGGCATACACGCCCGTGGGAATCCAGCGTTCACCGAAGTTGAAGTCGAGGTCTTCAAAGGCGATACGCTGCGGCTCGGCTTCCTTCAAAGCCTCCAAAGCCTGTTTCACTTCCGGCAATCTTTTGCTTTCCAGATTATTTTCCATCCATGCCTCTATACGCTCCGCCTTCTCTATCACGTTTCCCGCGATGAAGCGGTCTTTAATCTCGTAACCGGTTACGAGCGGATTGTAGAAGATACGCCCCTTGAGGGCATTGAGAAGCTCCTCTTCCGTACTGTCTGTTATCCCCCGCATATAGTTGAGATTGACCGTACCATACTTGTTGAGCGATGCAGACAAGGCTTCTTCCGGAGAACCGACGTTGGCATGGTTCTCCACCGAGAAGGAAACGGGACGGTCGAAGATGTCCGCTTTGACGAACTTGCCGTCCTCCGCACGTTCCAGCGAAAGGATGTCGCGCCCTCCGGCGTCCATCATCACCAGTTTCACGTTCTGTTTGGCGTTGAGGTTGCCATAACGCATGACAAACTCGTCGTAACAGGTGTTCAGGTGTTCACGCCAAGGTACATTTTCCTCACGTCTGTTCGATTCATAGCGGTACAACCGCTCGTATGCGTCACGGAGCGATACATACAGCAACGCTTTCTCTTTCTGATAACCGGTTAGTCCAAGCGGCTGGAAGGTTGCACCGTAGGGAGTAATGTCCTTCAGATAACCGATGTCGCGTGCCCTGTTTGCCACCAGCGACCCTTCACGCAGGTGCATTTCCGGCGTGCGGTGATAGGGACGCGGCGTAAGGTCGAGGGCTTCTTTTTTCGGCTTTTCCGTTTCAAATTCCGGGAACAGGGAAGTGGCAACCGTTTCGGAAGTAGGCACAACTTCTGCCGGTGTTTCAGGTTGCTTTATTTCTTCCGTTTGTTCCGGCTTTTTATCCATATTGTCCGAAGAAGGCGCAAAAGCAGGGTTCAACGTGTCTTTGATACCCATCTTTTTCAGTTGTTCCTGCCTGTGCCGTTCTGCCTCAAGCCGTAGGGCCTTGCGCCGTTCCGCTGTCAGACTCATCATTGTCTCATAGAAGCCGTTGATGGGAGGATTGGTTTCCCAATCCAGAGTGGCGTAAATGTCGTCCGGGTCGTTTGGCTTTTCGGCATTTTCCGGCTTTTCTTCCTTATTACCGTTTACCGGCTTGGCGGCTTCAACGGGTGGAGTAACTTTGACCTGCGGTTTAGGCGTGGACGGCATAGGCTTCGGCTTGCTTTCCTTTTTCGCTGCCTTTTTCTTTTTTGCCGGTTCCTCTATGGGCATACCCCAAAGGTCGAGCAGGGTAAGCTGCACGGCTGACGAATGGTTGGGTTGGCGCGGCTCAATCTCCGGCTTTTCCTCTATGGGCTGTGCCTGCGGCTTCTCCACTCCCTTGACAGGCTCAATTACAGAAACGGGGGCTATTACAGAAGGTGATACCTTTTCTGTTTTCGGAGCAGGTTGCACTTCCGCAGCCGTGCTTTCCTCCTTTGTCGGATGCAGGCTGTGTTTCTCATACAGTTTCCTGTCAAGTTGTTGCAGTTCTATTTTCAGATGCTCCCGCAAGTCTTCCGCCAGTTGTGCGATGTCCCCACGGTGCAGGAGTTTATAGGCTGGTTTCCCGTACGGGTCGGTACTTCTGATCAAATCCGTGTGTGAAAGCGAGCCGATGCTCCATACATACCCATTTACGGAAGTGCCGATAGGGGTCTGTTCGGTCTGCACGAAGAGTTTTTCGTTGTAATACAGTTCACCATTCTTTCCGCTGTTCTTTTGCAAGATAATCAGGTCGCTGCCCACCTCCGTTCCCGCGTTATCCGTAAAGAGGTTGTTCGGCAGGCGGGCTACGCCCACCAGATTGGCATGGTTCATCATATACTCGCGTATGGGCGCGTTGGTCGGGGCATCCAGTACCCCCTGCGAGGTGATGAACGCCACGATTCCGCCTTCACGCACCGCGTCAAGGCTTTTCAGGAAAAAGTAATTGTGTATCGTCCGTGCCGCCGAGTGCCTTGCAGGATCCTTGCTGCCCGAAAATTCCGGGTCGAACACCGCCACATCGCCAAACGGTATATTGGAGACAGCCAAATCAAAATGGTTCATGAACGGCTTTTCTATCTTCTCGAAGCCCTGTACCCTTACTTTCTGTCCGGGATGCAGGTGCTTCAGTATCTTGCCCGTCATCAGGTCTTTCTCAAAAGCCATGATGTCCGCGTCCGGTCTGTTCTCCAGCACGGCGTCCACGAATGCACCGACACCTGCCGACGGCTCCAGCACCCGGTCGGGACGGATGCCGTGTTCATGCAGCACGTCCGCGATGGTCCCGGTTATCTCCGGCGGGGTATAGAAGGCGGTCAGCACGGACTGCTTCATGGCATCCATATACCGTTTGTACTCCGTCTCGTCTTTTGTGTTCTCCCGCAGCAACCTGTGCAGTTCCACGGTAGGGGCAAACAGTTCGAGGTCGGACTTCGCCCAGTGGACGGCATCCGTCAGTTCCCTTGCAGGGTTGAGTATGCTCTTCAGTCCCCCGAAACCGCAATAACGCTCTAACAAGAGCCGTTCGCGTGCGGTGGGTGTGCGCTGTTCCCTGTCAAGGAGGAATGCCGTCCGTATCGCCTCGATGTTGTCCCTCAGCCTCTGTTTGCGGTTAAACGCCATACTCTTCGATATAGAGGATGACGGCTCCCGTCAGCTCCGTGTAGAGCAGGTCATATTCGGGCGACAGGGCGAAATTGTCGTCCGAGAGGTCATAGATGGAGAATACGTTTCCGACAAGCGGTAGCAGCTTCTGGGTAAAGGCTTCACATTTTTCTCCCGGTACTTCACCCGCAAATTCGTTCTCCACGACTTCGCGCAGGATGGCGTGCCTGGAGTAGCGAAGGCCCTCCGTCAGCACCTTCATCGCCAGTTCCTGCGCCCCGTCGGCAGGATAGCCTTCGAGCCTTGCCCGTTCATACGCTTCGGCGGCACGGTCGGTTCTTTCTCGGATGAAGGCTTCATCGGCTGCCTGTTCGAACTTGTTCGTGGTGAGGTAGTCCAGCAGGTACAGACCGTAATAGGAAAAGTCGGTCCGACCCTCGTTTTTCTTCTTGTTGTTCATTTCTTTGGAATTTAGTGGATTGATAATGATGATAGGGATAATCGTTGGAAAACGAGAAGAAAAAGGCACCCGGTATCCCTCCGAGTGCCACCACTAAATCCAAAGTATGAGTGTAATCCGGTATCGAAGAACAATTCATTACTCTGAACCAGTGGCAAAGTTAAACATTTATTTTCTTCTTTTCGCAGAGGTCGCTTTACTTTTCCTTTCTGGGAACACGAAAACCGTGTTATAGTCCCCGTCAAAGGCGACTACGGCATCAAAACTCTTGCCCTGCTTGCTCTTGAATCCTTTGAGCAGTTTCGTGTGTCCGTCGGTGAGCAGGTTTTTGATTTCATCATCAGAGAGGGTGCGGTTTGCTTTCAGGCGGAACACGGGCAGACCGCACTCCGCGTTGTCGCAGCGGACGACCTTGCCGTAAAACTGCATCGTCCCCGCTCCGCACTTGGGACACTTGCAGCCGGAATCCCTGCGGGCGAACAGCTTGTCGCACGACAGCAGTTCGGAGGTAATTTCCCGTGTATATGCCTCAATCTTCCTGCGGAAGTCATCGGCGGGCAGTTCCCCACGCTCGATGCGTGCCAATTCCTTTTCCCATTCGCCCGTCATGGCGACATCGGCAATACGCATCGCCTTCACGACCGAGTAGAGGGCAAGCCCTTTTTCGGTGGGGACAAGCGACTTCTTGCAGCGTTCCATATAGCCGCGCTTGAAAAGCGTTTCGATGATGGACGCACGGGTGGCGGGCGTGCCGATGCCGCAATCCTTCATAGCCTGCCGCAATGCGTCGTCCTCTATCTCCTTGCCAGTCGTTTCCATCGCGGACAGCAGGGTGGCTTCGGTATGCAGCGGCTTGGGTTTGGTCTTTCCCTCCGTGATGGAGGCGGCTTTCAGTGCCAGCGTGTCGCCTTCCTGCCAACAGGGAATGGCGGCGGTTTCCTCTTGGCTGTTGTTCTCTTCTCCATTCTCCTTGCCATAGACGGCACGCCATCCGGCTTGCCTGATGATGCTGCCTTTTGCCACGAACTCCACTCCGGCACACTCTGCCGTGACGGTGGCAGTGTCCTTGACGCATTTTTCGGAGAAAGCCTCAAGCATGCGCCCGGCTATCATGTGATAGACGGTGCTGTCCTCTTTGGAGAGGAACAGCGGCTTCTCGCCCGTGACGAGCAGGGCATGGTGGTCTGTCACCTTGCCGCCGTCCAGGCTGCGGCGTGTCGGCACGGCTTTCGGCTGCAACTTGCCCTTCCATTCGGGCAGGCTGCCGATGAAGGCAAGCAGCTTGGGGATTTCCGCGAACACGTCTTCGGGAATGTAGCGGCTTCCGGTTCGCGGATAGGTGATGAGCTTCTTCTCGTAGAGCTTCTGCGCGATTTCAAGCGTCTGTTCCGCCGTGAAGCCATGCTTGGCGTTGGCTTCCTTCTGGAGCGTGGTCAGGTCGTACAGGAGCGGTGTTTCCTCCGTCTTCTCCTTGCGTTCGGCTTTCGTGACGGTGGCTGTGCCTGCCGACTTCACCTTATTATACAGTTCCGTCGCGGACTCTTTCTCTTTCCATTTTTCGGAAGAGGAAAACTTCACCGTTCCTTCATCGCAGCCGTCCGTTGCGATATGGAGCTGCCAGAAGGCTTCGGGGGTAAAGCGGCGGTTCTCCCAATAGCGTGCGCACACCATCGCCAACGTGGGTGTCTGCACCCGCCCGACGGAATACGTGCCGTGTCCGGCGGCGATGGAGAGAGCCTGCGTGCCATTGATGCCCACGAGCCAGTCGGATTCGCTCCGCGCTTTGGCGGCGAGGTAGAGGT
>ENA-UAED01000167-UAED01000167.1-human-gut-metagenome-genome-assembly--contig:-NODE-167-length-21614-cov-8.130572_pt1 | contig 21614 bp, 19 predicted proteins | sample MGYA00244278_ERZ654274 | MGnify/ENA primary metagenome ERZ654274 (study PRJEB26926, sample SAMN06165180) | human gut metagenome | biome: ENVO:00009003; feature: ENVO:2100002; material: ENVO:00002003...
GTCCAAGCAAGGATGCTTGCAGTCAGCCACACAAAGCCACTGCACGATGCAGTGGTACAAATGGCTGACGACCTGTATGGGGGGCTACGCCCCTCAACCCCATTTTTTAATAACGAAAAAGTTTTTCTACAGACTGTTAATTTATGTTTCCTATCGTAATATCATTTATCAATGCGGCGGTATGGAGCTATTACTGCTCCGCTCAGGAATCCTCTTCCTCGCCGTACTTTTCTGCCAGTGCGTAAAACAAATCCTTTACGTTTTCGCTTACCTTACAATTTGCATTAAGATTAGTGCCGTCTGCAAACTTCAGGCTGCTCGAATACATCGTTTCATCGCATACAAAAACCACACGACTTAACGGTCTTGGTCGGTGTTTCTTGATTTTATCCGCAAGATCGCTTTCCTCTGCCGCTTTGATTACATTTTCGGCTTCTTCCTGCGTTATCTCACGGTTATCCGATTTGACTCTTTCTTCTTTGTCGCTTACGGAGCAATTACAGCTGAACAGCCATTTATCGCCGCTTTTATTAAGATCGAAGTTATAGCTAAAGGTGTAACACATATGACCGCAGGACGCATAGATTTCAATTACATCATTATAATTGTATTTTTTCATTCTTTCGAAAAAGCCCATGTGTTCCCTCCCCTTTTTCAGCTCATTTCTGCGTACAGCCCCTGCCTTTAGTGTATTTCTCAGCCAGCTTTATAAAAGCACTCTTTATCTCATCGTCAATCTCAAAAGGCGCACTCTTTACTGAACCGTCCGAATAATATAACAAGCAACTTCTTACCGGTTTGTCATGCGGCTGCATACCCGCAGGACAACTGTTATTCCGGGTTTTGTATTCCTCTATTCTTTTTATAAGCCCCGTTGTATCCGCAAGACGCAACACAGCTAAAGCGTCTTCGTCTTCTATTGCGGTATATCCCATATCTATCCGCTTTGTTTCGAAGCCGTCAGCACAATTACAGAATGCATCCATAACATATTTACCGTTTTTTGCGTGATACAGCGAAAAAGAATAGCAATTGCGGCTTGACATAGCGCTGTGTACAACGGATAAACCGGATACTTTTACGGTACCGTCTGATTTATTTTCTTCACGAACCATTCCGTTGCAGTAATCCTCAAAGCTCAATGAGTGATACATAATAATTCTCCGTCATAATGAGATAAACTTAGGTTTAGCGTGAAATCGGCAAAAGAGTTTGATGATAAAATGTCCTCAGACAGGCGGGTAACCGCCTACCGTGCTTATGCACGGGATAATCCGCTTATGCGGTTTATCTGTCTGAGGTTATTATACCATACCGTTCCAATTAAACCATTACCCAAATGGGTAAAATAAAAGCAAATGCAAGAAATTTCTGTCAAAATCCGTTAACAATCAGTTTTTTTGATGTTACAACTGCGGCGAGCTTTGTTTTTGATGAATAACCGGTTTTAGAAAGCATACTGCTGACGTGTGCCTTTACGCAATCGGGAGTAACGCAAAGCTCCTGTGCCATCTCCTTATACGTCATACCTTCGACCAGCAGTCGCAGAACTCTGATTTCCGCATCGCAAAACTCGTAGCTGGTAGCGTTTCCTACGGGTATTTCGGGCATTTTATCGGGATATACGCTTTCTCCGTCTATCGTCCTCTTTATAACGCTGAGTAACTCCTCTGCGCTTACATCCTTGAACCAGATGCTCTCCGCACCTGCTTTTCTTGCCTTATCAAGATAGCTGTAATCAAGCATTGAGGTTATGATGATAATTTTTATCGAGGGGAAGCGTTTTTTTATTTTTTCCGCAGCGACAAATCCGCTCTCATCATTTTCCGTACATACATCCATTAATATCAGGTCGATATTTCCACGCATACAGTATTGCTCGGCAAGCGCCGCACAAGACAACGAGCCTGCCGGAGAAAGATCGTCTGCCTGGGCTACAAGATTTTCAAGGCTTTCCCTTATCATTTTCTGGTCTTCTACAATCAGTACCTGCGTCATAGTGTTACCTCCTTGTTGAGCGGAAATGAAATTACAAGCTCGAAATACGGATATGAATTAATGCTCATAGTTCCGCCGCTTTTTTCTACTCTGTCGTGCAGTGACGAAAGACCGCCGCCTTCAGTGACGGCGCTGACCGGTGCTTTTCCGTCATTAGACAAGGCTATCCATTGTCTGCCGCCGCTTTTACTGCATTTAACATTCAATTTTGTCGCCCCTGCGTGACGTACCGCATTCGTAGCGCACTCTCTGACAGCCGTTACGAATATTTTATAATAAAACGGGTCGGGAATATCTCCTTCAACGTTTATTTTGATTCCGAGAACGGAAGATGTTTCCTTTAACTGACCGGATATATCATAGCTGTTTGATCCGTAGCTTTTTTCGTTGTCCCTCATAAGAAGTCTTACAGCATTCTTCCACGCTGTAAGATCCAGCTCGCTTGTCGGTCTGTTATTTGACAGCAGATTACGGGTCGCAATTACGCTCCTGCCTATATCATCGTGTACACGAATCTTCATACTGAGTATTTCTTCTTCACGGATAACCGTTCTTATATTCTCTGTCAGCTTTCGCATTCGTCTGCCTGCACGCTCGAGTTTTCTGCTGCTTTCTTCAAGCTGAAGCTGACGTTTGTACAGCTCATCTACATCAGTTGCAGTTACCTGCGTATAGTAGCCGACACCGTTAAGAGAAGCCACATCAAGTCTGAAGCGCCATGCTTTTCCCTTTACAAGTACGACCGAGCCGCTGTTATGCTCCGAAAATATATCCTGCAGTTCACTGAGGCACTGTACATCAAAGCCTTTCAATTCATATATCAGCCTGTCCATTTGCTTGTTGCACAGGACTGCTATTCCGTTGCTGTCGAAAAAACATATACCCGACGGCAGATTATCAAATGCGTCTTTTACCGTCCTGCGCAGCAGATAGCGTCTGCCTAAGCCTCGCATCTTCCAGCCTCCCTTCTGTATACAATCTGCCATTCGCCGTCATCATCACATACCGCCGTTACAAAATCACCGTTCATTACATTAAAATCCGTACTGCTTTCAGCAGTGACCGTCATTGTGAATATACCGCCGTTTAGCGTCACGGATATATTCACAGCCGATAAATTATCCAGTGACAGCTCAATCATTTTTTCGAATGTATCAAACATCTCCATTACTGCCACAGCCGGCACGGACTTATTTAATCTGATATTAAGTCCGCAGGTCACGCCGTACAGCTCAAGATTATCCGTAAGCTCGAGAAACGCAAGGTACAGCTCTTTTTCGCTTATCATACTGCTTCTTTCCGATATGAATATGAGATTGTTCCGGCGCTTAAGATAAGCGCCGATTACCACCATCTTACCCAATAGCTTTCTGCGCTCATCTTCATCCTCCGACAGTTCGAAGCGGTCTGTAAGGCTGTTCAATACAGCTATCTGACCTGACGTTTCACGGCTGATCCTGTCATATATCCTGTCACGCTCAAGTATGTGAGCCTCTCTGTTTCTGAGATCGTATTCTTCGCAAATCAGATCATAATCATCCTTAAGATCGTCCTTAGCCTCTGCCAGCTTGTCGTTTACCTCAATAAGCTCAGAAAGATCGTCCAGCCACAAGACATAGCCTCCTTTTATCTTGGCGGAGGAAAGACGTTTTCCGCTGCTGAGCATTACGGGAGAGGACTTTGCCATCTGCATTATTTCACGGTCTATCTTTTCGGCACAATCGGACGAGAGGAGTATATTGTAATCATTGTCGGTAATCAAAGCAGGAACTGTACACGGCCGCAAAAGCTGTATATAATAAGTGTTTGAGCGGATAAGTCCGCATTGTATGCAGAATTCAAAAGAAAGCGCAGTAAGAAGGCTTACGGTAACGGTCATGTCGCCTGCCAGCCTGTGAATGAACGTACCGCCCGTGATTTCTCCGGACACATAGAGCAACGTGTAGATAACCATTGCGACAACAGGCAGTAACGGCATAATAAACGTTTTTCTTGCCTTTGGTATACGGCACTTGGATATTAAAGTCACAAATGCGCCGATTGTGCATAAAAGCATATATCCTGCCACTATGTAATATCCGCCTGCATAGCTGTAATCTCTGTCGTCCCACATTTCCCTTTCTCCCGGAAATCTGAACACAAGACAATGCAGATCGTTTGTAAGAACGAATATTACCATCAGGACAGAAGCGACATACAGTAAGGATGTAACTCCGGGAAGGCGGTAGTTTTCGGGCTTTCCGAGTGAAAGAGCGACTAACAGTGCAAACATAGGGATAAATATCATCGGGATATAATACATATACCACAGCATTCGGACAGCGAACGGACTCTGGGCTATAACGAACTTCACCGAACGGATAGCTACCCAGAACACAATAAGCCCTGCTATAGATGTCATAAAGCGTTTTGCCTGTATCTGCACTATCCTGTTTCTCAGGGTGATTCCCCATATCAGAAACATAAAAATATATATCAGACTTCTGATAATGCCGAATATTTGCATAGTACCGATCCTGTCAAGCTGTCTGCAGAGCATTGCGGCGGCTATGGCGGTTATTATCAATATTATATGTAAAACGGACGACCGTGCTATTCTTTTTTTCATCTGCTCACCTCTTTCTACCAGTATAACATGGCTGAAAGCGTTTTGCAATAAGTGTAAAAAATAAAGCTGTGGGTCAATGCCCACAGCTCAGACGGTTCGTTATATATTATCTATTTTATCGCATTGCTCAAGCGCACGTTTTAACGCCTGATCCATATTATAATATCTGAAATCGGCAAGTCTTCCGCAACAGATAAGATTATCGATCTGCGATGCCAGAGCCTCGTACTTTGCGTATTGCTCCATGCTCTCCTTTGTGAGAACAGGATAATACGGCTCGAGCTTTTCGCCCGACTTATACGGGAGAGGATATTCTACCGCATAGGTACTGCCTTTTACATCCTGGACGGGAATTTTCTTGTACTCGGTGATTCTGGTAAAGCCCTTTTCCTGAGGATATGCGACGACAGGAGCGTCCTGAAGGCTATCCTTGTCGGTATACTTATACTCAAAACGCAGTGAACGGTAAGGAAGTCTGCCGTACTTTTCACCGAATAACTCATCCAGCGCACCTGTATATACAAGAATGTTATTATACGGCTCGCCGTCAACATACAGCTTATTATCCTTTACAGCAATCCGCTCAAGCGCCTCGACACCGGTTCTGACCGTGATATTCTCATGGTTAAGCAAATTTCTGAAGAACTCCGTGAATGAATGTGCCGGCATTACCTGATAAGCGTCATCGAAATATCCCTCGTCATACGAAAAACGCAGAGGTACTCTTTTAAGCACAGACGGGTCAATTTCAGAGGGAGATACGCCCCACTGCTTAGCGGTATACGGTGCATAATCGTTATCGAAAAGATACTGAGCGTATGCTCTTATATCATCGTCCTCGTTTTCGAGAACTTCAACAACGGTAGCGGTCGGTCTGCCCTCGTAAACCTTAGTCAGCTTTGCCTTGAGCTTTTCTGCCTTTTGCTTATCAAAGAACTTATCAATCGTGGTAAAGTTGAAGGGGGTGGGGGTATATGTATCGTTCCATACCGCACCGCAGGTCAGCTTGTAATCAGACCACTGCTCATAGCGGCACATATAATCAAAAAGATATTTCTCTTTCGTGTGGAATGTGTGCGGACCGTAATCCTGAACAAGTATTCCGTGATCGTCAACGTGGTCGTACATATTGCCGCCGATGTGGTTCCTGCGTTCCCATATCTCGACCTTCTTGCCTTTTTCCGCTAAATGACGGGCGATTACCGCTCCGGAAAGTCCACAGCCGACTATAAGGGTGTCAAAATCAAAACTGCTCATCAAAAGCCACCGTACTTGCTCATGAATTCTTTAAAGGTCTGCAGATTCTTGTCCTTATCGGCAAGTATAACCTTATCAATTCCGCCAACTCTGTCAAGCTTCCAGTCTACTGCAATGTCGGGATCGTTCCACATAATGCCGTCATCATATTCGCCGTAGAATTTTTCTCCGCACTTGTAGGATACTATGCTGTCCTCAAGTACAAGATAACCGTGAGCGCAACCTGCGGGAACGAGTATTTCGTTGTGCTTTTCACCGATAAGCTCAAATGCAAGCCACTTCTTGAACGTGGGGCTGTCCTTGCGTAAATCGACTACTACTTCGTAAACGTGTCCGTGTATGCAACGTACCAGCTTGGGCTGCTGTTTCTCACGCTGAAAATGAAGTGCACGGATAACGCCCTTGTAGCTTGTCGTATAGAAACCCTCGGCAAGATCGTGCTTTATGCCGTTTGCCTCGAACACTTCCTTCGAGTAATCCTTTGTGAAACAGCCTCTTATATCATCGGCATTGAAGGGAGTTACTTCTATAAGTCCCTTAATCTCTGTTTCCTTGAATTCAAACTTCTGTATCATTTCTGCTCCTTAATCCAATCCATTGTTTTTTTGACGCCTTCACCAAAAGGTATAGTAGCTCTGAAGCCTGTATCCTTTTCCGTAATCGAACAATCAAAATCCGACAGCGGCATATTTCCGCCTGTGAACGGAACATCTCCGAACACGAACTCCTTGTCGGGAGCCAGTGCAGCCTTCATCTCAAGAACAAATTCTCTGAGCGGCTTTGCATCCGAGCTGCCTATAAGATAATGGCAGAAAGGCTTTCCGTTCTCTCCGATGAGATAGAACGCTCTTGCAACATCGTCTATATATACAAAGTCATAATTCTGTGTGCCGCTTGTGAACTGTAAAGGCTCATCGTTTATAATCTTTCTGATGGTCGTATTTACAAAACGGGGTGAAAGCTCACCTGCACCGTATGCGTTGGTTATCTTTGCCCAACAAAGATCTATACCTATCTGTGCGGCAACGCTCATACACATTGTATGAGCAACAAGTTTACCGCTTCCGTATATGTAGCCGGCACCGGGCTTATTACCCTGTCTGAATGCGGCTGATATTGTTTCATGCTCCATTATAGAGCCGGCACATACAAACTTCTTGCAGTCCATATCCTTTGCCACACGCAGACAATCTACCGTCCACTGAGCATTATTGAGCTGTAAAGCGGTGTCTGCTCTCGCAGGGCCTGCCACGCCTACCCATGCAAAGTGATAGAATACATCAATATCACGGTCAGGAATAATATCGGCGAGCTTTGACGATTCGGAAAGCTCGTGAGCCACAAATCTTACATTTTTGGGTATGTTGTTATTGCAACCATCACGGTCAAGTGCGATTACCTCAACATTATTCTTTACCAATTCACGCACAAGCGCACTTCCGACAAAGCCGTTTGCACCTGTAACAAGAGCTTTTTTCATTACTTTACCTCCAGATATTCGTTTATCTGCTTTTCCATAACGGCGCTAATGTCGCCGCCTGAAAGATATACCTTGCTCCACTCTGTCACCTTTTCGATAGCGTCGGAAATATGCCAGCGGGGACTCCATCCGAGTACACGCTTTATTCTTGAGCAATCAAGCTTGAGGAAATTTGCCTCGTGGGGAGCGTTCTTATCCGCAACGTTTTTCCACGAAGCGCCGTCGCCCCAGTGTGAACAGAACAGATCGACAAGCTCGCCTGTAGCGGCGCAGTCGCAGTCATCCGGACCGATATTATAATTACCGGCAAGGCTCTTGTCCTCATACTGCTTCATTGCAAGTACAAGATATGTAACGACCGGCTCGAGAACGTGCTGATAGGGACGTGTCGAATAAGGATTTCTTACTGTTATCTTCTGCTTAGCCTCCATTGCTCTTACGCAATCGGGGATGATTCTGTCCTTTGCAAAGTCGCCGCCTCCGATAACGTTACCTGCACGGCAGGTCGAAACCGCAATGTCACGGTTATAGAAGAACGACTTAATATAAGAGCTTGTTACAAGCTCCGAGCAGCTCTTTGAGTTGGAATAAGGATCATAGCCGTCAAGTGCGTCATTTTCACGGTATCCCCACTCCCATTCGTTGTTCTTGTAAACCTTATCGGTGGTTACGTTTACGAATGATTTTACGCTGTCGCACAGCCTTACAGCCTCGCATATATTGACAGTACCCATAACATTTGTTTCGTATGTGTAGACAGGCTCTGCGTAGCTTTCTCTTACTATGGGCTGTGCCGCCATATGAATTACTATTTCGGGGCGGTACTTCTGCATTGTTTCGTTCAGCTTTGCAAGATCCCTTATATCGCCGATAACCGAAACTATTTCCTTTTCTACTCCGGAAAGCTCAAAAAGAGAGGGTGTTGTGGGGGGATTGAGAGAATAACCGATAACTTTTGCTCCTGCCATAGAAAGCAATTTGCACATCCAGCTTCCCTTGAAGCCTGTGTGACCTGTTATCAGTACAGTTTTACCCTTGTAAAATGACATATCCATATTGATTTTTCCTTTACGAATTAATGATATTTTCGCCACTTTCATCTCTGACCTCGGCTAACAGTATTGTTTCAATAACAATAGCCGAATTGGCGGGTTTAATTATTCTGAAGGTGTATTTGTCGCACATTTTCTCTATCATAGGCTTAATCTCAAAGAAATCGTTTGCCGAATGATAAATGCTGATGAGAAGTATCGGGTGCTGAGTGCGGATGGTTTCGACAGCGCCCTTGAGCAGCAGCTGCTCACCTCCCTCGATGTCAACCTTTATAAGACCGACCTCGAGATTGTTTTCCCGTACATAATCATCAAGAGTAATAACGGGAACTTCGATATGATTCGGATAATTATAACCGGGACGTTCAACAAGTGAATTGCAGGAATTGCGCTCGCCCAGACTGAACGTTGCCGTGCCGCTTTTCTCGCCCAGCGCCTTGCTTACAGGCACTATGTTCTCTAACTGATTCAGCCTTATCGTTTCACGGATAATATCCATATTTGAGGGAGAAGCCTCAAATACATGAATACTCTTATCCGTATATGACGAGAACAGAAGCGCCGTGTCACCGACATATCCGCCTGCGTCGATTATATCCTTATTTCTCACACTGTCCAGTGTGGTCAGCTCGTCAATAGCGTATTTTGAATAGAAAACACTGCTGTCAAACTGGTTAACGGGGAGATAATAACCGTTGTAATAATAAAGATTATCGTTCAACTTTACTATCTTTGAGCTGAATTCATCATTCATACGAACGAATTCTTCCTGCTCACGCTGTGTATAGACATCCTGCAAGGACTTGTTGCCGTCCGCTATCATTCCCATACGATGAATTATATCGGAAACGGTATTTCTGCTCTCGTTGTCAAGTCCGCTTATAAGTGCGCTGAACCGTTGTGCGCTGTCCTCTCTGTTCATAGCGTCACTGAACAATTTTGCCAGAGCTTCACGTTCACCGGGATGAAAATACAATTTTCTGAGATATGACTGCCTTTTGAACAGATTCATCTCACGGCGGATTGTATTTGCCGTATTCTCTGCATCAAGCAGAGATTGTGCATACTCGCCCGTCTTTGAGGTTTTATCAAAGCCTGCGGCAACGCTGTCCGAAAGTGACTTAATATCAGCCGAAATGCTTTCGTTATCTGTCGATAAGCCGTTAAGCGCATCCGCATACTCGCCCGTCTTTGAGGTCTTGTCAAAGCCTGCGGCAACGCTGTCGGAAAGCGACTTAATATCATCCGAAAGACTTTCGTTATCTGACGATAAGCCGTTAAGCGCATCCGTATACTCGCCCGTCTTTGATGTCTTGTCAAAGCCTGCGGCAACGCTGTCGGAAAGCGACTTAAGCTCAGCCGAGATGCTTTTGTTATCTGACGATAAGCCGTTAAGCGCATCCGCATACTCGCCCGTCTTTGAGGTCTTGTCGAAGCCTGCGGTAACGCTGTCCGAAAGTGACTTAATATCATCGGAAAGCGAGTTGTTGAACGCTTTTATTTCTCCTGCGTGCTTATTGTTTTCAGATATGCCGTTTTCAATAAGTTCGACAATGTGCTTATCGCTATCGGAAAAACGCTTGTCGCTGTCGGTTATAAAACCGAGTATTTCCTCTGCGTGATGTGAAATACAGCCGATAAGTTCACCGGATATTCCGGCAGATTTCTCTGATATTTCGTTACTCAGTTTTTCGCCGATACACTCATTTTGCTTTTTCAGATTTTCAATATCAAATTTTATTTCTTTGAGTTTTGATGCGGTAGACTCACCGAATTTAACCTGATTATCTTCCAATGTACGCAACGATTGACGGCACAGTTTTATCTGCTCCGCATTATCACGGCATATATCCGTGCAAGTATTCAGGCTGTTTTCAAGAAAACCGAGCATTTCACAAAGCTGTGCAAAATGCTCGCTTTCTGTCTGCCTTATCTCGTTGTTGAGCTTTATAGTCTTGTTGCGTGACATCGGAAATAATCTTCCGAAAAATCCCGCAAGTTTATCGGATAATTTACCCATTATTTCCAAATCTTCCAGGGAGCATTGTTGTTGTTCCACATTTTCTCAAGCTGTTCTTTTTCTCTTACAGTATCCATGCACTGCCAGAAGCCTGTATGCTTATATGCCATAAGCTCACCGAGCTTTGCTACTGTTTCAAGGGGCTTCTTTTCAAGAACGGTTTCGTCGCCGTCTATGTAATCGATGAATTCGGGCTGACATACCATATAGCCGATATTGATAAGGCTTCCGTCGCCGGATGTCTTTTCACGGAATTCATTTATTCTTCCGCTTTCATCAATATCAAGAACGCCGAATCTCTGTCCGGGGTTGTAAGCCGACATTGTTACCAGCTTTCCGTGACTTTTATGGAACTCGACAAGCTCAGCTATATTTACATCGGAAACACCATCGCCGTATGTCAGCATAAAAGGCTCGTTGCCGACATAGTCCTTTATACGCTTTACACGTCCGCCGGTCATTGTGTTAAGACCTGTGTCCACTACGGTAACCTTCCAGTGTTCCGAGCTGTTGCGGTGAACAATCATCTCGTTTTTACCGCTTGTGAAGTCAAATGTAATATCGGATGTATGCAGAAAGTAGTCTGCAAAATACTCCTTTATAACGTGCTGTTTGTAACCTGCGCAGATAATGAATTCATTGAAGCCGTAAGAAGAATAGAGCTTCATTATGTGCCATATTATCGGCATACCGCCAAGCTCAACCATAGGCTTTGGCTTGAACTGGCTTTCTTCGCTGATTCTTGTGCCGAAACCTCCGGCGAGTATTACAACTTTCATTTTTCCTCCTGTGTGCTGTTAAGACGTGTTACTTTACTGCTATCTATTTCAGGATGATCTGCTATGAAGTCATCCGTATAAACGTCTGAATAAAGTCCTCTGAGACCCATAGGATTAACGGATATAATCTCTGTATCCGGATAGAAGCGTTCAACAAACGCCTTGACCTTCTGATAACCGTCTAACCAGTGTGGAACACTTGTCTTTGCTACAAGATCCGACAATCTCTGCTTGCTGCCGTCAAAATATCCCGCATTGGTGCAGTCGCAACCAACAAGATAAATTCTTTTCGCATTGGTAAAGAGTGCAAAGTGGATAGCCTGGAACGCAATTGAATAGAATGCCATAAGGGGATAGAATTCTATATTAATATGTATATCCTCACTGGGAGCCGCCTGGAAGAATCTTCTACCGTTATTCTCTCTGATAATCTTCTCTGATACCTGGAATTTATCTCTGTATTCACCAGTAGAATACTGACCGAAGAACTTGACAAAATCGTATTCCTTCAGCTTTTCAAACCACGGAGCACGGCTTTCGTAATCGGTAGTAAAATAGTAATCAATATCAACATCAGGATTTAAGAATGAAGCATTCATACCTATATGTACAGCACCGGGAATGGGCTTGTAGTATCTCATCGAAGGTCCTGATGCCATTACAACAACATCTCTGCCGGTATTGATATTTCTGAACTCGCCGAATGACTTCTTATGAGTTTCGTGTATCTCATTAGCAAGGCAGGCAATATTGAGATTAATATTTGAAGTGAGCGTTTTTGCATCCCATATATCCTTGCGAAGACTGGTAGCGATGATAGGAGACTTAGCAACCGCTGCCTGTACGCTCTTAGGAGCAGTGCTCTGACAAACCTTTACGGTTCTCGCAAGCAGCACGCTGTGTTCTGTAGACTTTTTCTGAAGATCGTTAACAGAAGCAACCAGTGCGCCGAGTCTTTCCTCGTTTCGTAAAGCAACACGATATGCAGGGAAGGTGTTTCTCATTATCTTCTTTAAAACGCTTTCGACTTTTTGGGGCTTTTTGGGAGTAGCCGCTGTTTTTACAGGAGTAACCTTGCACTTTGCGGCATTGGTTTCTCTGAAGAATACAAGCTGATTTTCCTTTACCTTGTACTTTCTCTGCTTTAATACCCAGTATATGAAGATACCGTAAAGAACCTCAGACATATAGCCGGGCGTTCTCATTTTGGTACCCTGATATTTTGACAAATCAAATCTTTTCATGAATTCGAACAGTACGCCGAATTCAAATGTACAGAAGCGGTTGAACAGCTCTTTTGACATTACAAAGCAGTTGTACGCATAGTACTTCTTTGAAGCCATATATTCCTCGGCAGCCTTAGAATATTCGGGGTAAAGCTCATCAACCAGCTTAAGCGTAAGCTCAGGTGCGCTTTTATCAAATAAATGCTCCTGAATCATGAATATATCTTTGATGCAATGTGCACGTTTTCCGCCAAAAAGGAAATCCATCTCATCAACATCCATGCTTCCGCCTGTGATAAGATCGTATTTCTTTATCTGCTTTGCCATATTGTCATAATCATTCAGACCATACTTTTCGATGCTCTCTTCATTGAGCATATTTTCGATTATGTAGCCTCTTGAGCATTGGTCAAACTTCTTATTGCTGAATGAAAGATAACGTCTGTAGTGGCAAAGGCCGTAGTAATTTACATCGGCATTCTTCCACGCCCAATACTGAACACTCAGCTCCGAGAAATACTTTGCAAGATCGGAGATATTGTCGCCGGTGTCATCGCCGTTCATCTTAAGGAAGCATCTTGCCGAGCCTGCATTACACTTATAGTTTTCGAATATACGGTTACCTATCACAGCGCTGTCAAGATCCATCCTGTGCGAAACGAAAATCTTGATGTCATCATTGGGTTTCTTGTATGACAGGGTACGTTGTGCAAGGGTATTTGCATCGGGATCTGCTTCGGTGTTCTTGAAGTATACAATCTGGCGCTCAAGGAACCTGCAGTCGGTGTGATGCTGAAGATACCACATATAAACGCCGTATACAATCTCACCCATATAGCCTGTGGCTCTGAGCTTGTTACCCTCATAGCCGGTGGTGTCAAACTGTTTATCAAACTCAAAGAGTATGTCAAAGAGCACCTTGTTGTATTCGTTGAATATCTTCTTTGACATTACAAAGCAGTTATAGCCTCTGTAATACTTTGAGGCAAAATACTCATTCATAGATTCAACAAGCTCGGGGTGCCTGTCTTCTATTATCTTTATCAATGTATCAATAGCTATAGGATCGACAAGATTTCTTGATGCGTACCATAACTCCTTTACACTGTTTCTGGGACGTACTCTGGTGATCTTTGTCGTATCGAAAGCCTTGCCGACAATAACGTCATAGGATGAGATCTCCTTCTCCATCTTTGACTTATTAAAAAGCTGATATAACTCTGCGGTGCGTACCGAAAGGTTGTTTTCCATTCGTACATCGTAGTCATTGCCCGGCATAAAGGAATCCATAAACGAAAGATACCTTCTGTAGTGACAAAGTCCGTAATAATCCGCATCATAATTTTTCCACGCCCAGTACTGAACTGTGTACTCACAAAAAGAAATTCTTTTCTCGGATATGTTATCGCCTGTATTGTCGCCCATTATGACATTGCCTTCATCGTTCTCGTCAAGTGCCGCACCGCATCTTACGGGTACATATAAAGGATTGTCAATCACCATACTTTTAAGATCGATTCTGTGTGAAACGAAAATTGCGATTTTTTTGCTGTTGTTTTCACCGCTGTTCATTGAAAATAAAATCCCTTTCTTTTATCTCTTTACTCTTCCCGACGAATTTCCACCGGCAAGATCAAACACATCATTAATTCCGAACAGACAGAAATCACCCTCAAGCGTCTGATCGAGACAGCCTGCCGCAGCAGCTGTTTCTATAGCATTTTCAGGCGATATATTGTTATGCAGAGCATAAATAAGCCCCGACGCAAACGCATCGCCGCCGCCTATTCTGTCTGTAATTCTTATATCATATTGCGCAGATGTATAAACCTGCTTTTTTTCGTCATCATAAATGATTCCCGACCAGCCGTTATCACTTGCGGAATAACTCTTTCTCTGTGAGTATGCAACTATTTTACAGCCGAATGTTTCCGCAACGGTCTGAAGGCTCTTTTTATAGCCGTCTGTATCAAGCTGTCCCTTTGTGACATCCGTAGCGCCTGCTTTTATTCCGAACACTATCTCAGCATCCTCTTCATTTCCTATGCAGACATCAACATATTGCATTATCTCGGTCATTACGGGACGTGCCTTTTCTGCACTCCACAGCTTGCTTCTGTAGTTTATATCGCAGCTTACGATAAGACCCGCTTTTTTGGCGGCTTTTACGGCATCGACAGAAATTTTTGCAAGGCTGTCGGAAAGCGCCGGAGTGATTCCCGTAATATGAAACCAATCCGCACCGTCAAATATCTTTTCCCAATCAAACGACGAAGGTTCAGCCGATGCTATCGCACTGTTCTTTCTGTCGTATATCACCTTTGAGGGACGCTGGCTTGCACCTTTCTCGGCAAAGAATATCCCGAGCCTGTCGCCCGTATAAACTATATTATCCGTCTTTACGCCATATCTCATAAGCTCTCTGCAAGCCGCTCTGCCTATATCATTATCGGGAAGTGCGGTCACAAATTCAGCCTCGTCTCCGAAATTACTGAGGGCAACGGCTACATTAGCTTCAGCACCGCAAAACGATGTATTAAGCTCCGGCTTCTGAAACAATTTGTAATATCCGTCGGGCGATAGTCTGAGCATTATTTCTCCAAAAGAAACTACCTTCATTATGAACGGTTTTCCTCTCTTTCAAGAAGTGATTTTGTTATAAATGAAACGGGTATCCGCTGTGATAGCTGAGCGATTGCGGCTGATATACCGTTGTTCTGCTCTTTGGCTACCTGCTCGTCTTCATACGTTTCCATATCTCTGTACGCAAAGTTGCGTTCCTTGAATGAATATCCGTCAACTCCGGCAAGATAAACGGAGCTTGCTCCGGATTTTATAAGCAGTGCTATAAGCATAAGTGTAACGTTGTCACGGACAGCTTCTATAGAACACAGCAAAGGCTCGTAGCCTACTGTGTAGCCCGCTTGTGCGTTTATATTAGATGTTATTATCAGCTTGTCTGTTTCTATTCCGCTTAGCTTTTCGTAACGTCTTATATTGCTTACAAACACATAATCGCATTTGATCCATTCGGGGCAGTGGTTTACGGAAATCACTATCGCATCGGTAGCTTTGACCTTATCAAAGACCTTCTGCCTTTCAGATTCTACCGATGTTGTCCTGCCGGGTGCGATAATAACAACATTGCGTCCTTCGAAAAGTCTGCTGAGATCTGCCTCGGGCGTTTTTTCGCCGCCTGCAGACATATGAGCAGTGTACAGCTTATCTATATATTCTCGGTCATAATTGTCACGCTTTTCAGGCTCTATTTTCGAGAAAATAGCGTTCATACCTTCGTATGTGAGGGTGTTTTTGTTACTGAGGAATCGTGCGTAATTCTGGTGGCATCTGTATTTTGCGGACAGATAGCCGGATAAGGAATAACCCCACGATGTAGTCAAATAAATAGGTGCTATGGTATTGTCAATCGAACAGAGTATAGGCTCTGTACTGTAATCGGCGTCTGCGGTTTCGTTCAGATATTCCACAAACAGCTCGGTATTGAGATTTCCCGCACCTCTGCCCATACCCATAATACTGCTGTCTATTATCAGATTATGATCGGTATGCAAAGCGGCTAAATACTGAGCGTTTGAGTACGAAAGCTGAAGGTTGTTATGGGAGTGGAAGCCGACAGCTATCTCCTTATCGAGATTATTCTCTATAAGATAAAAGAAACGTGCAACATCCTTCTGTTTCATAGAACCGTGCGAATCAACGATATAAAAAACGTCGGGGCGGAATTTGTTTGCCATACCTATAAGACCGAGGTATTCGGCATCGGAATAGCTGAGAGCTACCATAGGCTGAAAATATACCTTATAGCCCTTGTCCTTGATCTTTCTGCAAAGCTCAACCGCCTGCAAAGCCTGCGACTTGTGGAAGCAAACCCTTATGCAGTCGGGTCCTGTACCGTCATACTGCGGCAGCAGTTCTGCATCATAATCGCCGCAGTTTATCATTACGGCAATCAGAGTATTTTTTCTGTCAGCAGGAAGGATTCTTTTTATAGCGTCAACCGAGGAATACTGCGACTCATCCGCAGAAAAATCTCCCTTTGACGATAAATAGCCCACCTCGATTATATCAATACCTGCCTGTATTAGACGTTTTACGGTGTCTTTTATGTTTTCGAAACCGAATTTCCAGTTATTTACGTATCCGCCGTCACGCAGAGTACAATCAAGTATCCGTATTTTTTTCATACCCACCTGTAATAATTAATTCTTTTCCCGTTCGAGCTTTGCAGCTATCAGCCTGTTGACCTTTTCAAGATCGTTCTGTGTGTCAACGGCTACTGTTTCGGAATCAACCTCTATGTACTGAACTCTGTAGCCGGCTTCGATAAATCTGAGTATTTCAATATCCTCTATAGATTCGATTTTTCCTCTGGGAGAAGAACAATAGAACTGAAGCGCCTCAGGCTTGAAGCCGTATACGCACACCTGCTTATAATAGCTGTAGTCTATGCTTCCCTTAGGATAAGGAGCGGTGCTTCTGGTAAGATATACGCCTATATTGTCGGCATTCGTTATGACTTTAGGCACTGTGAAGTTTACTACATCAACAGGATCCTTTATCTTAGTCATAAGATTCGTGATCTGCAGATCGGGATTCTCGAAGAAAGGATATACCGCCTTGTTTATTGTTTCCGGCTCGATCATAGGCTCATCGCCCTGTATATTGACATATAAATCCGCAGGAATTTTTCTTGCGACCTCACCTATACGGTCTGTTCCTGTCTTGTGAGTATCGGAGGTCATTATTACATTAATGTCGTTTTCCTTGCAGGCATTGTAAATGCGTTCATCATCGGTGGCAACATACACCTCTGTCAGAGTTTCGGCTTTTATGGCTCTGTTGTATACCCACCATATCATCGGCTTTCCGCATATATCCGCAAGGGGCTTGCCGGGGAAACGGCTCGACTTGTATCTTGCGGGAATTATTCCTAACACTTTCATTGCTATTTATCCTCTCATTTCATGATGATGTTGAAAAATGTCAAAACTCGGGCATTTTTCATACTAATATCAAAATAATTATAACACAAAAAGCATTTTTGTCAATGCGAACAGATTCAATTGGTTAATTTTTTATAAAAAACAGCTAAAACCACGCACTTCTTTAACTAAATCATTAGCTAAATTATTAAAGCGCTATTTTAGTCTTAACAGCTTTTTAACCTTTTCACGTCGTGGCGAGTACATCGGGAATATCTTGTCGGCAACGCTCCGCACTGCTTTATCGGCAACGGAATGAATTCTGTACTTATAATACTCTTTTGCGGAATTTATCTTTTCCGTATTTACAAAAAACACAAGCTGTGTTTCCTTGGCCGACCTGTTTTCAACCGTCAGCATATGGTGGATGAAAATACCGTTTAGTATTTCGCCTATGTACCCGGGAGCACGTTCATAGGTTTTGCAATCGGTGATTTCCGTAATTCTTTTCATAATAGGAAACTGGAACTCGCACATACGGACAAACAGCTCTTTTTTCATTATATAGCAATTGAACGCCCTGTGATATTTTCCGGAAAAGTATTCGCAGGCAGAGTTGTAATATTCGGGCGAATACTCTTTTATAAGGGAAAACATCTTGTCTATTATCCCCTGCTCAAAATACACGCCGTTATAGCTTTCCCACATTTCACGAAGCGTTTTGACCTCTGCCCTGTTATAACTCATTTCGGACGCTTTTGCAACCACGGGAATTATCATATCATATTGTTTTACAGTTTTTTCGATTTTTTTCGTATCATCAAGATGATATTTTTTCTTTTCGTGAGGTGTCAATTTTAACTCACGCACCATATTGAACACCGTATTTTTATAGCGTTTATCCGAAAAAGAAAGATACCGCCGGTAATGACACAGTCCGTAATAATCGGCATCAACATTCTTCCACGCCCAATACTGAACCGTAAATTCACAAAATGACATACGGAGCTTTGAAATATTGTCGCCCGTGTCATCGCCCTGAATCTCACTGTTGCCTTCTTCATCATAAACCGCACCGCATCTGACCGGAAAATAAACGGGAGTGTCTACTGTTTCACTGTCAATATCTATCCTGTGCGATACAAAAATACGGATATTACTCATCTTTTCCCCTGCCTTAAATGTTTTATCACCAATCCAACCTATTATTTAATTATAGTACAGTGCAATTTTTTTGTCAACAAAAAAGACAAATTGTAATAAGGCAAAGAAAAAAACGTGTCAACCTTCGCAGATTGACACGTTTTTGCTGCAGTGCTTTTTTAATTTTTCCCGGAGCGCCTTTTTCAAGCCGTGACACCTGTGCCTGACTAATTCCTATTTCCTGTGCGACTTCTACCTGAGTTTTTCCTCTGAAAAAACGCAGCTTGAGAATATTCTTCTCTCTGTCGTCAAGTCCGATTATCGCCTCTTTCAAAGCTATTTCATCGAGCCAGTTTCTGTCATCGTTATTATCGCCAATCTGATCCATCATATATATGGTATCGCCCGACTCAGAAAACACCGGTTCGTACAGCGAAATAGGGTCGCTGACTGCCTCAAGCGCTATTACCACATCCTCACGTTTTGCGTCTATTTCTTTTGCTATCTGCTCGATTGTAGGTTCTTTTGAGTTATCATTGGTAAGTTTTTCTCTTGCCTGCATAGCTTTATAAGCCAGATCACGCATTGAACGGCTGACACGGATCGAGCCTGAGTCCCTCAGGTAGCGCCGCAATTCGCCCATTATCATAGGCACGGCATAAGTGCTGAATCTCACATTAAAATCCGTAGAAAAATTGTCGATAGCTTTCATCAGACCGATACATCCGACTTGAAAAAGATCGTCGGGGTTTTCTCCCCTGCCCGAAAAACGCTGTATCACACTGAGAACAAGACGCAAATTTCCGTTTATCAGCTTCTCTCTGGCTGTAGGGTCGCCGCTGCGCATTTGCCTTAGTAATTCGGTTTTTTCAGACTCCTTGAGGACCTTCAGCTTCGCTGTGTTGACACCGCTTATTTCAACCTTATTGTAATACAAAAAAACACCGCCCATACTTTCATTTTCCGATAAAAGTATGGACGGAATAACGTTTTTTATTCTGTCAATTTACTGTCAACGACAAATCAAGCCGTAACATAAATATCGTCTTCGACATCCGGCGCTATGCTGTGCTTTACTCTGTCTTCGACCTCAGCCTTTTTCGCATTATTGAATCTGTCGAGCGTGCCGACAAGGTAACCTGTGATACGGCGTATACGGTCAAACGGTATCTCTCCGAAATGATAGGTGAGATTTGCAAAATCTCCGTCAATGTCTATATCAAGCTCGGTGACCAGTTTTCCGGGGTTAGCTTCGATAGCATACTGAACGTAAGCGTCGATCTCTTTCTGATCGAGTGTGCCGTTTTTTACATTTACTTTTACCATAACAATCTTCCTTTCAATTTACTGTATATAAAAGCAGTAAGTACATTTCGTTGTTTTCTCAATTGTACCACAACATATTGTGTTTGTCAAGAGGCTCAGGCACAATTTTTCGAAATTAGTACAAATGCGTAAAGGAATAAGAAAACATTTGAAAAAAGTTCTTGACAATTCTTCGGGGATATGATAAAATATTAAAGTCGTGGAAAGATGGCTGAGCTGGTCTAAGGCGCACGATTGGAAATCGTGTAACGGCTAATACCCGTTCGAGGGTTCGAATCCCTCTCTTTCCGCCACACGACGCTGAGTTTTCAGCGTCGTTTTTATATACGGGTATGGTGGAATTGGCAGACACGCCAGATTTAGGTTCTGGTGCGAAAGCGTGCAGGTTCAAGTCCTGTTACCCGTACCAGCTACAAACCGCACAACAATGCGGTTTGTTTGATTTTTATGACATATTGGCCGTTGATAAAACCGTTACGGTATATCGAAGTTAAAAATTCGAAAATTTTCCTTGACAAAGTCGATATGGTATGATATAATTAATAACCGTCAGGAGTTTGCTAATATGGCTCAGTCGGCAGAGCACATCCTTGGTAAGGATGAGGTCCCCGGTTCGAATCCGGGTATTAGCTCCAGATAGAAAGCCCCATTGCATTTATTTGCGATGGGGTGTTTTTTTATGTTCAAAGAATCTTGATACAAAGCCGTACCCGTCGGCACAGCTTTGTATTTTCGCTATCAGAAAAAGAAAATCACGGCGATAGCCGGTTTTCTATCGTCGTGATTTAATTTCTGTTTTATGATTTTAAAAAGTGCGGTATTATCGGTTATGTGGTTACGCAGCTGCACCGAATATCCCTTCCAGCTTATCCATTATGCCCGGCTTGCTAAGGCAGTCTTTATAAGTAATCTCAACAACCTTATCATTTACTATCACCGAATAGTTCTTACGCAACTGCGGAATCAGGAGAGTATCCGACAAGTACGAGAAATATTCATAATGAATATTTTTATATTCCGAAACAATTTCTGCTTTATCATAAGAAGTCGCATCAGCAACGTGAATGCTGAATTTATCGTCATCTGCGTATGTACCTGTTTCGCCGTCACAGTCAAAACCCTTTGATTTTAACAAGTCGCTGTCATGCCAATTGATTTGACTGATATAATCCAATATTCTGTCATTCTGAGGCTCTGAACGAACAAAAAATTCAAAAGCCGGAATAAAAATGTTTGCGCAAATAGCCACAATCAAAACAAATACAAATAAAGCACGTTTTTTAACGTGCTTTCTGAATGCAATAACAGCACATAGCGACATTAGAACAATTATTTTGATTATCATTATTTTCCCCTTATTTTTTAAGTCGTGATGAATCAGTCACGAATGTTTTTCTTTGCCTTATTTGATAGACAGGACTTATATAATCCAAGTGAACTGTAGATACTTAGATTAGCAGGCTTTAACCGCAAGCTCCGTGTTGCCTGTCATTGACATAAGCTTGCCCCAGGCATTGTAGGTGTATGTTACTGCCTTTGCTCCTGTGCTGTCGGTGATATTTAATTATTTTAAATCGATACAATAATTTACTTTGTTGTATTTTTTTCCATTACGGCTTTCTATATATGCTTTTTCTTTACAACCGGTAAATATTGTTTCATTTAAAAATTTCAAAAAATCATCTACCCCATATGTTAAAATTGCATTTGACTTATCATATATTATATATTCGGGTCTGTCTCTTATACACATCTCCGAGCCCACGAGACAGGCAGAAATCT
>ENA-UAED01000168-UAED01000168.1-human-gut-metagenome-genome-assembly--contig:-NODE-168-length-21457-cov-4.855060_pt1 | contig 21457 bp, 14 predicted proteins | sample MGYA00244278_ERZ654274 | MGnify/ENA primary metagenome ERZ654274 (study PRJEB26926, sample SAMN06165180) | human gut metagenome | biome: ENVO:00009003; feature: ENVO:2100002; material: ENVO:00002003...
ATACGAGATTTCTGCCTGTCTCGTGGGCTCGGAGATGTGTATAAGAGACAGGCCTTATGTTCGTTACTGGCTTTGGCCGGATGCCATGATTTTGAGGAATTGAATACAAATCCTTACGCACCGATTTACGACCCGACTGTGGAGAATGTATCGGCCGATGGAATAGACATTGATTACACCTTGACAGACAATGCCATGGCAAGTTTGAAAGGGATGGAAGGCGCTATCGGAAGTATTTTTGCCAATTTCACCTACGAAGGTCTTTACAATGATTATCAGACAACAACCAATCTGACTCATGATATCTATGCCGGTTATTGGGGAAACAATGTCAGCGGCTTTGTGAATCAGGCGCCTACCTATTCTTATACGGATGGATGGTCGGCCAGCCGCTGGAAGCATTTCTATGATGACCGCAGCACTTCGGAATACAGCCAGTTGGTCAAGACATTCTATTTCTGCAATAAGGATTATTACCATACGGCATTCTATATCACCCGTATTTATTATGCTTTCTTGTTGTCCATGCAGACGGACACTTACGGAGATATTCCTGTAGCCTACTATGTGAAGGGAGCCATGCCACCGGAAGAAAATGTGACCTATACACCTCAAAAGGAAGTTTATAATATCCTTTTCCAGCTGTTGGATCAGGCTATAACAGAGTTGCACCAGGAAAATCTTCCTGCTGTCAGTCAGTATGATTTAGGTGACAATGACAAATGCTATGGAGGTGATGTGGACAAATGGCGTCGTTTTGCCAACACACTGCGTTTGCGCCTTGCTTTGCGTGTATCCAATGTAGACCCGGCTTTGGCCCAGACTCAGGCAAAGGCGGCTTTGACAGACCCTGCCGGTTTGATGCAAAGTCAGGATGACAATATGAAGCAGACTCCGAAACGTCAGTATATCGCCGGCGGTAATGAAAATATCTACGCGTTGTTGTTCAGTTGGACCGGCAATGCTGTATTGTCGAAAGAAATGGAACGGGCTTATAAGAATCAGGCTTTGAAAGAAGGTGCGGCAGCCGATGCCGTTACTTTCAATGAGAATTCTGAGAACTGTTATCTCGACCCTCGTTGTGAAGTTTTATGGTTCCGTCCTACTCCGTTTGATTCGTTGACTACCAGTCCGCTTCCTACAGAGAATCTGAAGAGAGATTTCAACGGAGTGATGAATGGAGAAACCAATGTAGGCGGTTCTTATCTGAACAGATATTCTGCCAACCGCTGTATTCTGTCATCTGATGCCATGAACAAGGATTATTGGTGGAATCTGGCTCGTGAAATTGTCTGGATGGGTTATGCTGAAAGCTTGTTCCTGAAAGCGGAAGCGGCATTGCGCTGGCCGTCATTGGTGGATGAAACAGCCGAAGCCCTTTATTTGAAAGGTATCAAGGCATCTATGGATTATTATGAAATTGATGCGGACAAGGCCAATGAATACATCAGTCATCTGGATGGCGTAAAAGCATTTGCCGGTGGTAGCAAGGAAGAACAGTTGGAACAGATTATTACTCAGAAGTGGATTGCCGTTTTCCCGAATGGAAATGAAGGATGGGCGGAAGTGCGCCGTACCGACTATCCGCGTTATCTGCTGGCTCCGGTCAATGGAAACAATTCCAATGGAGAAGTGGCGTCCGGCAAGCTTATCAAACGCATCAACTATCCTAACAGCGAGTCCCGTAACCCCAATAAACCGGGCAATGTGAACCAGGGTAGCCGTGTATGGTGGGATGTGACCGATACGATGAATGATAGAGGTCAGTGGCATACTCCGAATAATTTCCGCTAGAAATTGCTATCTTTGTATCCTAGGGAACATAAAAAGAAACAAAATGAAGCAAATTCTATTTTTATTGGCAGCCGTCCTGTTATTGGGCGGCTGTGCGGAAGAGAAGAAGACCGACGTTCGTTGGGCTACTTTCAATATCCGTTACGACAATCCGCAGGACAGTTTGAACAATTGGCAATATCGGAAAGACCGTGTGTGCCAGTTTATTAAGGACCATGAGCTGGATATTGTCGGTATGCAGGAAGTCTTGCATAACCAGTTTCAGGATCTTCGCGCAGGCTTGCCCGAATACGATGGTATCGGTGTGGGACGTGATGACGGGAAGACAGCAGGTGAATATGCGCCGCTTTTCTATCGTAAGGACAAATATGAGGTGTTGGACTCCAATACTTTCTGGTTGGCCGAAAATCCCGATAGCGTAGGAATGATGGGATGGGATGCGGTTTGTGTCCGTATCGCCACTTGGGCAAAATTTAAGGACAAGGCTACCGGAAAGATATTCATGGCTGTCAATACTCATTTTGACCATGTGGGTGAAGAGGCCCGCCGTCAAAGCGCATTGCTCATTATCCGTAAGATAAAAGAGATCGTAGGCGAACGTCCCGCAGTGGTTACGGGCGACTTTAATGTGACCGATGCGAGCGATGCATACGAAACAATCACCACCAACGAGTTTGTGATGAAGGATGCTTATAAGACGGCTGCCCGTGTGACCGGCGTTGATTATACTTTTCATGATTTTGCCCGTATCCTGGCCGAGGATTGTGAAAAGATTGATTTCATCTTTGTCACTCCGCAAGTTCTGGTGAAGAGTTGTGAAATACCGGCTGAAGTACCGGAAGCTTTACTTTCCGACCATAATCCTCAGTTGGCTGACTTGGAATTCTGATTTTTTTAATAGGTGAACTTACGCCGGTAGAGTCTTTAAAAGGGCTTTATCGGCGTTTGTTATTTTATTCTGTTGATACTTCTCATTATATGTAATCTTCTCCCATTTAAAATAATTTTCCTCCTTCGATAAGTGTGATACCTTACTTAATTGTTCTATATTTGTATCATTAATCCAATTTAATAGTATGAAGACATACAGTTACTATGTATTATTTTTGTTAGTTGTGTTTTGCGGATGTTCCCGTCCCACGGAATTAACATCGCCGGATGGCAATATAAAATTAGTATTCAACCTGAATGAGGCAGGAGCGATGACCTATGGAGTTTCTGTAGGAGGAAAACCGTTCATCACTCCTTCTGTTATGGGCTTTGAAGGCCGTGACGGGCTCAATCTCTCCAAAGATTTTCAGATAGAAAATACTGAGTTTACCACAAAGGATGAAACCTGGACCCAGCCTTGGGGGGAGAATAAATCTATCCGGAACCATTATAACGAGATGGCTGTGCGCCTGAAAGATCCGGCGAATACACGGCTGACCCTCCGTTTCCGCGTGTTCGACGACGGTCTGGGCTTTCGTTATGAATATCAAGTACCCCAAGTGGACAGTGTGTTCGTGATGGACGAGCTCACTTCATTCAATCTGGCGCAGGATGGCAAGTCATGGTCTATTCCCGCCAGTTTTGAAACCTACGAGTTGCTGTATCGTACCCTGCCCGTCAGCAAGGTGGATAATGCCAACACCCCGATGACTTTCAAAACAGATAACGGGGTATATGCCAGTATTCACGAAGCGGCTTTGACCGATTTCCCCGAAATGACTTTGAAGCATACCGAAGGTTGTCACTTCAAATCGGAACTGGCCTCCTGGCCCGATGGGGTAAAAGCCCGTTTTGCCGGAGGAACTTTCGTTACTCCGTGGCGCAGTATCCAGATAGCTCCCAAAGCGGTAGGTCTGATAAACTCCGGCCTGATACTGAATCTGAATGAACCTTGTGCGCTGGAGGGTGATTTGAGCTGGATACGTCCTATGAAATACGTAGGTATCTGGTGGGGAATGCATCTGGGGGTTGAAACGTGGACGATGGATGAACGCCACGGCGCTACCACCGCTAATGCCAAACGATATATAGATTTTGCTGCTGCCAATAACATAGAAGCGGTGATGTTCGAGGGCTGGAATGAAGGCTGGGAAAGTTGGGGCGGTATGCAGACTTTTGATTATACCAAGCCTTATGCCGATTTCGATATGGCAGAGGTGGCACGTTATGCCAAGGAGAAAGGGATTGAAATAATCGGTCACCACGAAACGGGTGGCAATATCTTTAATTACGAACGCCAGCTGGACAATGCTTACAAATGGTATGCAGACCTGGGAGTGCACAGCGTGAAGACCGGTTATGCCGGAGGACTGCCGGGCGGTCACAGCCATCATGGACAGTTCAATGTACGCCATTACCGCAAGGTGGTGCAGACTGCCGCCGGTTATCATACAACCGTTAATGTCCACGAACCTATCAAAGATACAGGAATTCGTCGTACTTACCCCAATATGATGACGCGCGAAGGCGCCCGCGGCATGGAGTGGAACGGATGGAGTGAAGGTAATCCCCCCGAACATCACGAGTTATTGCCGTTTACCCGCTTGCTGGGCGGTCCGATGGATTATACGCCGGGTACTTTTGATATTCTTTATGAAAAGACACGCAATTCCCCACGCCGCAAGAAGTGGAATGACTTGGATAAAGGAAACAGCCGTGTGAATACCACCTTGGCAAAGCAGATAGCCAATTGGGTTGTCATTTATTCTCCGTTGCAGATGGCTTCGGATATGATTGAGAACTATGAAGGGCATCCTGCCTTCCAGTTCTTCCGGGATTTTGATGCGGACTGTGACTGGTCCGAAGCCTTGCAGGGCGAACCGGGAGAGTTTGTAGCTGTGGTGCGGAAAGCGAAAGATAAATATTTCCTGGGAGCCACCACGAATGAAGAGTCGCGTACACTCACCATTCCATTGGATTTCCTGGAGAAAGATAAAAAATACCATGCCGTGATTTATGCTGATGGAGAAGATGCCGACTGGAAAACGAATCCTACTTCGTATCAGATTAAGGACAAAGAGGTGACAGCAGCCGATACCTTGTCTGTAGTCATGGCAAAAGGTGGTGGACAAGCGGTGAGCTTTATTCCTATAACTGACTGATTTACCAAATGCTTCGTCCTATTGCGTTTATAGATTCCGAAAGGTAACTTCATCTCCTTCTGAAAGGGGATGAAGTTATCTTCGGTTATAGCCGAATTCAACAACCTTAAAACTTAGATATAAATGAAAACAACCGAAACCCCAACTCCGGCCAGACGCCGTAGTCCTATTTTTTGGGTTCCCACCGCTTATTTTGGTATGGGGCTCCCTTTTGTTGTCCTCAATATGGTAGCTGTACTGATGTACAAAGGTCTGGGAGTCAGTGATGCGAAAATAGCCTTCTGGACCTCCCTTATCATGCTTCCCTGGACATTGAAACCCCTTTGGAGCCCGCTACTCGAAATGTACCGTACCAAGAAATTCTTTGTCGTCCTCACCCAGATGGTGTCGGGAGTCACTTTCGGGTTGATTGCCTTGTCGCTTCATCTTCCGTCCTTTTTTGCAATCACTATCGCCTTGTTCGCCATTGTCGCCTTTAGCGGGGCAACGCACGATGTGGCCTGTGACGGGGTATATATGGACGAGTTGAATGCACAGGAACAGGCTAAGTATATAGGTTGGCAAGGTGCTTTTTATAACGTAGCCAAGATTATCGGTACAGGTCTGCTGGTTTATCTGGCCGGTTTCTTGAAAGATGAATACGAAGGTCCTGCCGAAGATGCGGTACTCTATTCCTGGACGGTCATTATGATTGTCCTCGGAGGAGTGATGTTCGCTTTGGGACTTTATCATACCCGTATGCTGCCTTCGGGCAAGCATGCCCATTCGGTCACCTCTTTTTCGCAGAGTATGGCCGAGTTATGGAATGTCATCCGGAACTTCTTTACTAAAAAGCATATCGTTTATTACATCTGCTTTATTATTTTATATCGTTTTGCCGAAGGGTTTGTGATGAAAATTGTACCTTTGTTCCTGAAAGCCGGTCGTGATGTGGGTGGCTTGGGATTGACAGAACAGGAGATTGGTATTTATTATGGAACCTTCGGAGCGGCAGCTTTCGTACTCGGTTCATTGCTGGGCGGATATTATATTTCCGCACGTGGATTGAAAAAGACTTTGTTCTCCTTGTGTTGTGTGTTCAATCTGCCTTTTATGGCTTACACGCTGCTTGCCATTTTCCAACCGCAGAGTGCGCCCCTTATCGGAGGGGCCATTGTGCTGGAGTATTTCGGATATGGTTTCGGCTTTGTGGGGCTTACCTTGTTCATGATGCAGCAAGTGGCTGCCGGTCCTCATCAGATGGCGCATTATGCTTTTGCATCGGGTATCATGAATCTGGGTGTCATGTTGCCCGGTATGATGTCCGGATATGTCAGCGACTGGCTGGGCTATAAACTGTTTTTCATCTTTGTGCTGGTGGCTGCCATTCCGGCATTCCTGATGACTTGGTTTGTACCCTTCACGCACGAAGACAAGAAATAGAGAAAAACTATTAACCTAACAAAAAAGAGAATATGAGTGAATTGAAGATTGCGGGCAATCCGTTGCCCGGTATGCCGTGGGAGGAACGTCCTGAAGGTTGTAAAAATGTAATGTGGAGATGTAGCGCGAATCCCATCATTCCCCGTGATTTGCTGCCTACATCCAATAGTATATTCAATAGTGCGGTAGTACCTTTCGGCGAAGGGTATGCCGGAGTGTTCCGTTGTGATGATACAAACCGCCGGATGGCGCTCCATGTGGGATTCAGCAAGGACGCCGTTCATTGGGACATCAATCCGGAGAAGTTGCAGTTCCAGTGTGATATTCCCGAGATAGGTGAATGGGTGTACGGTTATGACCCGCGTGTCTGCTTTATCGACGACCGTTACTATGTGACCTGGTGTAACGGATATAAGGGCCAGCCCACCATCGGCGTGGCATGGACTACGGATTTCAAGACGTTCCACCAGGTGGAGAATGCTTTCCTGCCTTTCAACCGTAATGGCGTGCTGTTCCCTCGCAAGATTAATGGTAATTTTGCCATGTTGAGCCGTCCCAGTGACAACGGGCATACTCCTTTCGGAGATATTTATTATAGCGAGTCGCCCGACTTGGAGTTTTGGGGACGCCATCGGCATGTCATGTCGCCTGCGCCTTTTGAACAGAGTGCATGGCAGTGCTTGAAAATAGGTGCCGGTCCTATTCCTATCGAAACCAGTGAAGGCTGGTTGTTGTTCTACCACGGTGTGCTTCGTTCCTGCAATGGTTATGTCTATGCCTTTGGATCGGCATTGCTTGACTTGGACGAGCCCTGGAAGGTGAAATTCCGTTCGGGACCTTATCTTATCTCTCCGCGTGAACCTTACGAATGCATGGGTGATGTGCCCAATGTATGCTTCCCTTGTGCGGCTTTGCATGATCCGGCAACGGGACGGGTGGCCGTTTATTATGGTTGTGCCGACACGGTGACCGGTCTGGCATTCGGTTATATTCCCGAAATTATAGAATTTACCAAACGTACTTCTATTATTTAAGCACCGTTTGTGCTGTTCTCATTCGAAAACAGAGGATGTGTCCTGTGGCTGTCACTTCGGCCCGGACACATCCTCTTTGTTTTTTCCCGGAAAAGGGACCTGTCTGGTTATAAAGCGGTTCTTAAGTGTCATCTTCTCTTTGGCTAAGTGTTTTCTTCCGGATGATTAAGGGCTTTTATACTGAAACCTTCTACAGTCCATTGCAATGGACTGTAGAGTCTGACGTAATGGACTGTACGGTCTGCTACAGTGGACTGTACGGTCTGCACCGGAAGACTATAGAAGATAATAGGAATAAAGACCTTAGTTGTATGGATAAAAAGGCTTATGTTTACTGTTGAAAGAAGTTATGTTCCGATATGGAAAAAAACATCAGGCTGGTACACCGGTAAATTATTCAAAGTCAGTTCTCCGCCTCTCGAATTTTCTCTTTATCTTTGTCAGAAAAATAAAGCAGTCCATGAAACGACCCAACGTACTTAATTTAACCTGCCCTGCCATCCCCGTAGTTCGGATCGGTTTTGTCGGATTAGGAAACAGGGGCATTCTTGCACTTGAGAGATATATGCACCTGGAAGGCATTGAGGTGAAAGCGCTTTGTGATTTGCGGAAAGAGAATATAGAGCGTGCAGAGCATATCTTACGGGAGTTCGGCCGTCCCGAAGCCGAGAACTATTCGGAAGAAGGGATGTGGCGCAAGATGTGCGAATGCAAGGAGATAGACCTCATTTATATTTGTACGGACTGGCTGACTCATACTGATATTGCCGTTTATGCCTTGCAGCAGGGCCGTCACGTGGCGTTGGAGGTTCCTGCCGCCATGAGTGTGGCCGATTGCTGGCGTTTGGTGGATACAGCCGAAGAAACCCGCCGTCACTGCATGATGCTGGAGAACTGTTGTTACGATGCATTTGCCCTGACTACATTGAACATGGTGCAGCAGGGGGTGTTGGGCGAAATTACTCATGCCGAGGGATCATACATCCATGACTTGCGCAAGCATTATTTTGCAGACGAAAAAGCGGGTGGGTATCACAATCACTGGATAAAGCTTTACAGCCAGCAGCATACGGGGAATCCTTATCCTACTCACGGCTTGGGTCCTGTCTGCCAATGGATGAATATTCATCGGGGAGACCGTATGGAGTATCTGGTTTCCATGTCCTCGCGTCAGGCCGGTCTGTCTGCTTATGCCGGACAGGTGTTTGGCGCATCCTCCGAAGAAGCGGCACAGAATTATGAGATGGGGGATGTGAATACCACGCTGATTCATACCGCAAAAGGAAGAACTATCTTGTTGCAATATGATGTGACCACTCCTCGCCCGTACAGCCGCCATCAGACGGTGTGCGGCACGAAGGGATTCATGCAGAAATATCCTGTTCCCTGTCTTCTGCTCGATGAATATGGCAAGGAACCTTTGTCCGGTGAGCAGTTTGAGCGGATGATGGAGCAGTATAAACATCCTTTTACGGCAGTTATCGGCGAGGAGGCGCGGCGGAAGAATATGCCGAATGAAATGAATTATATCATGGACTATCGGCTTATTCATTGTTTGAGGAACGGTTTGCCGTTGGATCAGGATGTGTATGATGCCGCCGAATGGTCCTGCATTACGGAACTGAGCGAGCGTTCCGTGCGACAGGGCAGTGTACCGGTGGAGATTCCCGATTTCACACGAGGGAACTGGAAAGAGAGATAGTGCTGTCAGCTCTTTAGCACAGGGGGGATAAACTGAATGGTTCTCACCTGAAGATGAAAAGAACGCTGATATGTTAATCTCCAGGTGAAAATACAGGCTTGTTTATTGAACTCCCATTGATGTTATCGTTTCTTGTCTTGTGGTGTTTCCACTATTATTTTTCCTTCTTTCATGGTGAACTGTGCGATTTTCAAATCATTCAAGGCGTCCAGTACGGTATTCACCGGGAGTTGGCGGTTGATATGGAAATAGATGCGTTCGTCCAGTAACGGACGTGAACGGAATACGATGCTGATGTTATACCATGAACCTATATCTTGCATGACTTGCCTCAAGTCGGCATTGTCAAAAGAAAATTCATTCTCCGCCCATCCTTTTCTCTTCTCCGTATCAACTCTTTTCAATTGGAGTTTTCCTTGTTTATCCAAGGATATTTGTTCCCCCGGGTGCATTTCCTTACTTTGATTGCGCTTGGTATGACTTACATTCACTCGTCCTTGATAGAGGATGACATCCGGCGAGTAACGGGGATAGGCTTTCACATCGAACACCGTTCCCAGTACTCGTGTTTGTAGTTGCTCGGTGCATACTATAAAGGGGCGGGAAGCGTCTTTGGCTACTTCAAAACGGGCCTCTCCGCTTAGTTTGACACTGCGAATGGTATCTGTAAACTCCTTTAGATACTCCAGACGGCTGTTTGCGCTGAGCAATACCTTGCTTCCGTCGCTTAATTGAACGGAGGTAATGGTAGCGGGCGGGGTGCTTACAATTATCCTTTTCCCTTCTTCCCGAAAAGTAATTTCCTCAGGAACTTCCAGTGAAGTGAAGACTTCCACCTCCTGCGGCTCAGGTTGTAGTAAAGGCTGGAATACAAGTACCAAGGCGATGACAGCGGCGGCTATACCTGGTATCGTTATCCGTCGGATAGATTGGTGTCTGATACGGTGACGACGGATGAATGTCTGCCAGGCTTTCCGGGTTTCGTCTGCGGTGGGAATATCCCCCAATGCTTCACCAAAGAGTTGTTCCAATTGATGGTCATTCCAAGTTCCGTTTTTGGGGGAGTCTTGGTTATGGGGATTCTTTCCGTTGTCCGGATGGATGTGGTCATTTGTTGAAAACTCCTTTTTCATTGTTTATCCTCCTTTTTCAGTATCGCTTCGCGCAGAGTCCGCAATGCTTTTGATATATGTTTTTTCACGGTGTCGGGGCTGATTCCCAATTCGTCGGCTACCTGTTGATATGTTTTTTTCTCCCAATAGCAGCTTCGTAAGATGGTACAAGTCGGTTCGGGCAAACTGCGGGCTATGTTTTCCGCTTGCTGCAACAGTGCCTCGTGTGCGCGGTAACCCTGATTCATTTCCGCACGGGTGGCTTCGGTGAGGCGGTCGATGTGTTGCTGTTCCACATTCAAATGCTTCAAGCGGTTGAGGCATCCGTTACGCACGGTGGCATAGAGCCAGGCGCTACGGGTGTTTTCCTTTAGTTGGTCGAACTCCTTCCAGGCTTGTTCCATGGTTTCGCTTACTATGTCCTTGGCTTCTTCCGTATTGCTCATCAGGGTGGTAGCAAAGCGGACGAGGCGTGGGTACATTTCTGCGAACAGTCGTTCGAAGTGCTCTTCTTTATGGTTTCTTCTCCTGAATAAAATCTGCATGTTTCCTTGTCTTCCGTGAACAAAGGTACGGAAATTTCCTTTTCTCCGCTGGGGTTACAGACGATTCTTTTCGCTTTGTCCGGCTCCGGTTCCTTTATATTTGCTCTTGGTGGCATTGAATTTATAGGATACTTGGAGGCCGAAGCGTTGGAAATCCCGGTAAATCCGATTTTCCATATAGGCATCTATGCCGTATAAATCAAAATGGAAATACCCTGTTCTAAGAATATCATTGGCGGTGAATGTTATGGTGAGTGTCTCTTTTAAAAAGGATTTGGAAAGGCGTGCATTGATTTGTCCTTCCGTGCGCGTTACAAAAAATCCTTGCCGGGAAGCGGTGGAGAGATATCCTTCCATATTGAAGAACCAGCCTTTGGGAAGGTTGAAGTTGTTGTCCAGACTGATATAGAAACGGGGTTGGTTCCGGTGTTCGGTGATTCCTATTTTATTCGCATTCATGTCCAAAAAAGCCATATTCACATTGAGTTGTGGTTCCCAACACCCCAGTTTGGGAGAGGCATTGAAACTAATGCCGTAATTATGGGTTGTAGGAATGGTCTGTGTGGCAAATAAGAGGACGCCCGGATGTGTATCTTCCTTGTATGGCATAATTATATTGGTATACATATTGAGAATACGGCTGAAATAGGCTGAGAAATAGAGCCAATTCCAAGAGGCGCCGGCCGAAAAGCGATGCGTCTTTTGGGTTTTCAGCAAAGGGTTTCCTTGAGAATACTCATATTTGCTGCGATAGCGGATGGAATTGGTCAATAGGCTATAATCGGGGTTATTTTTACGTAACCGGTAAGAGAGGCTGAAACTTTTGCCATTGTGTGACCAACTGGCGGCCAATACAGGAATAATATCATTATAGGTAGGGCTTTGTGCATCTATCCTTATCCCTTTTTCATAATAATCTGTTTGTTGATGTTCATAACGTATTCCCATATTCAGTTTCCAATGGCGGATGGATCTTGAATAGTCAGCAAATGCGGCATATACGGATTGTTTGATGTGGTCGTCGGCATCAGCAGAGAAACCGTTTTGGGTAAAGATATCATGGCGGTTGGTAAAAGTTTCTTCCGTACCGAATGAAAAACGTCCGTTCCATAAAGGGGCACTGACTACCAGCTTGGCGGCATAGAGGGAGCTGCGCATGCGACTGTCTGCTTGCACGGTTGCATCGTCATTATTCATGGCGTTCTGGTCGGAATGCGAGCGTTTGAACAGGTAATCGGCGTTGAAGTCAATATTCCATTTGCCCAGTTCTCCTGCGTAGTAGGCGTTTGCCGCGTGATCCCAACCTGTATGTATTTGTTCTGCTGTAGTAAAGTTTATCCGGTCGGTTTCTTCATCGTTACGTCTGGTGACGGTTTTACCGGATGAATTTCTGTCTGCATTCCCTATTCCGGTTTCGGGCATATAGCGCAGACCGAAAGAATGGTGTTCATCCGGTTCATAATTGAATCCCAGCTCACCGGAAAAACGTTGGCTCTTATGGGTCTGCACATCATTTTTGTTGGTTTGCCAAATGGCGGAACCCTTGATGCGGTTCATATTTGTGGTTTTTCCATACGAGTTTTGCTGTGCCATATATCCCTTTACAAAGAGATCCAGACCGCCGGTGCGATAATTTAATGCCATATATTCGTTGGCGTTGGCGGAATGTCCTTGTGAATAAGTCGTATTGAAGTGGCCGCTCAACCCTTGTCCGCGCCGGCGGATGGTGCGGAGGCGGATGACGGCTGCTACGTCCGAGGCATATTCTGCTCCGGGAGTGGTGATGACTTCTGCGGATAAGATTTCGTTGGCCCGGATACGGTCCAGTTCTGTCATGTCACGTACTTTCTTATTATTTATATAGATTACAGGAGAACCGCATCCCATTACATTGTATTCGCCGTTATGGCCGGTGACGAAAGGAAGATGGGGCAACATTTCTGCGGCAGACCCCATTCGGGCCAGGGAAGTTCCTGCCACGTTGGCTTTTAGTCCGTTGGGACCCACTTCTATCATGGGGCGTCGGGCGCTGATGGTTACTTCCTGCATCAGTTGGGTGTCGGGAAGCAGGTGAAACGTAAGAGTAGGGTGGCAAGGTTGCACTTCCGTCTTATAGCCTATATAAGAAACCCGTATCAAGTAAGGTATCCCTTCTTCCGCTATCATCAGGAAACTTCCGTCTTCACGGGTGACACATCCGTTTACAAAGGTGGAGTCGCCGGGAGTCAATAAGAGTACATTGGAGTAGGGCAGCGGTTCATTCTTTTCATTGGTTACCTGTCCTCGTATTTCGGTAATGCGTATGTCCCTTCCCTTTTTCTGTATGACGAAGTATTCTTCCCGTTCTTTGCAAATGAAAGGAGTGCCGTTCAGGACAGTGCCGATGGCTTCAAGTTCAGTTTTTTGCCGGATGGAGGCTGTAACCCGGTAACTTTCAGTTTCGTTATAGGAGAAGATAATATTCTTTCCACCTTCCTTTTCGATTAGTTTAAGGGCAGTGGAAAGTGGTTTGTCCTTTAATTCTATAGAGAATTGCCGGGGTGTTTGTGAATGAAGCGGAAGGATGATGCTGAATAATACGGTCATGATCCACGCTGTTTTCAAATAGCCGTCTGGTCTCATTTTACTAGTGTTTAATTGTTCTTTATGAGTAATACAACCGAGGTTTGTAATCGGGTACGGTAAAATAAGGAAAAAGATTCGATGGGTTGTCGGAATGGATTCCCGTGGTTGGTTCATGCGAAGGGAACGGATATAACTTTATGAAGAATTTATGAAGGATTGGAATAAGAATGGTTCATTGTAATGGCTTGAGGTTCAAAACATTGTCCGCGTATGAAGAATTTGAAGGAAAAAAGGTGGAAAATGTGTTTTGAAGAGATGGTTGGGGCAGATACTTGTGTGATACTTGTTTTATGAAAATTGTAGATGGCAGTAGCTATGAAGAACAGAGGGAATAAAAACAAGGTGACTGAAAACAAATCCAGCCACCTTGTTTTTATTGTTTAACCTGTGTTTTATTCTATCTCGACGCTATGTTTTACCGGAGTCAGGATGAAAGTAAATTCATAATCACCGTAGGGCAACATATATTGAGGCAACGGCAGAGCTCCCCAGCTGTTTACACAACCTAATCCCATCTGAGCCTTGTCGATGATCAGGTTGGTCAGGTCTGCTTTCTGTACTTCGGGCGAGTGACGCTGGTCTTTTTGTTCGCCATCATCCAGTGAACAGATGGTATAATGCAAGGCAGATGCGGAGAATGGAGCATCACCTACCACCTTCAGGCCGTTACCACCGGCATTCAGTTGCTTCCACCAACGGATATCGGTCTTGGTTCCTGTTTCCTGCGGACGGATATAGGAATAGAATTGTTCATTCACACTCTGGCGATAAATACCCAAGTCTGTGCTGTGGTTGCGGTCACTGTAGTTTTCTACCGGACCACGACCATAATATTCTACGGTTTCAAAACATTTAGGCATCTGCATTTGCATACCGAAGCGGAACATCGGAGATACTTTGGCATTCTTGTCGGCTGTCATCTTTTGGGTCACTTTGATGGCTCCTTCGTTGTTGATGACATAAGTCAGATATAATTTGGCGGAAACATTCTTCATGTCATATTCCGCATTCACTACTATCTGGTCATTTTCTGTTTTGGAATTCAAGGAAACCAGTTTCAATCCCGGGTTTTTCCATGCGGCATATCTGTTTTGCAGGCCGGCTCCCATATCATTGTCTGTCGGGGCACGCCAGAAGTTAGGGGTCAGGGCTGCGCCTTCTTTCAGCATTTCCGTTCCGTCCACTGCATATTTGCTTAAGTAACCGTTCTGTTTGTTGAACTCGGCTACGAAGTTATTGCCTTTTACGATCAGATAATGATATTGGTTGTCGATGATTTGCGGAACAACGGTGGCTACATTGGTCGTTTCCACGTTCTTCAAATCCATAGACGGTGCTTTGTAATCATTCAGTGTCAACTGATTCTTGGCGACGGTGAAACCTGCGGGCAGCAAACCTTCGCGGTTTTTCAGTTTGTAGAAAACGTTCAGCAACCATTCCTTGCAGGTGCAGGTCTTGCCGATATTCAACGTAATCTTGGCTGTTTCCTGAGGAGCGACTTTTAAATCATCCACGCGTCCGGTGCGGATTACTTTTCCATCTTTCAGTACTTGCCATTCCATATAGTAGGCGGACAGGTCACGGAAGAAGTTCTCATTGAACACATTTACTTCCCCTTTGCTTAAATCGGAGGGAGTAGTCCAAATGTTCTGATAGAAATAGCCTACTTCATACATGTGCGGATTAGGAACGCGGTCGGGGCTGATCAAACCATTGTCACAGAAGTTGTTGTCAGAAGCGTCAAAGCGGTTGAAGTCTCCACCGTAAGCGTAAATCATCACGCCGTCTTTTCCTTTCCAACGGCAGGACTGGTCAACGAAGTCCCAGATAAATCCACCTTGCAGGTTCGGATATTTGCGAATCAAGTCCCAGTATTCTTTGAAACCACCCTGCGAGTTACCCATTGCATGGGCATATTCACACTGAATCAATGGTTTGGTAGCATCGGTACGTTGACCATATTTTTCCATGCCGTTATAATCATAGTACATCGGACAGAAGATATCGGTATGTTCTTTCTGGCGTGCTTGTTCATATTGGCAGGCACGGCTGGGGTCTTCTGCTTTAATCCATTTATAGCATTGTTCGAAGTTGGGGCCGTCACCGGCTTCATTACCCAATGACCAGAAGATGATGCTCGGATGGTTGAATCCGCGTTGTACATTGCGCTGGTTACGTTCCAGATGGGCTTTCTTATAAGAGGGGTTCTTGGCCAGCGTCTTGTCGCCGTAGCCCATACCGTGAGATTCTATATTGGCTTCGGCCACGACGTAAATACCATATTGGTCACATAAATCGTACCATAAGTTGTCATCCGGGTAGTGGCAGGTACGTACAGCGTTCAGGTTGAATTGCTTCATTATCTGGATATCCTGTAGCATACGTTCGGGAGATACTACATAGCCTCCATCCGGATCCATTTCGTGGCGGTCGGCCCCCTTGAACAGGACTGCCTTACCGTTAACCAAGATCTGGTCACCTTTCAATTCAATCTTGCGGAAACCTACTTTGATGGGAATTACTTCATTGCTGCCCTGCATACTGGCACGCAACGTATATAAATAAGGTGTTTCGGCACTCCACTTTTTGGGGTTCTCTACGTTCATGGTCACCAGACCGGATTTGTTGGCGGTAGCGGTTGCCACTTGCTTGCCTTGTGCATCTACCAGTTCCAAATCGACTTTACCACTGCCTTTCAAATCCAGATTGATAGCCAGGCTACCGTTTTGATAAGCTGCGTCCAAATCGGGAGTTACACGGATATCTTGAATGCGTTTTTTGTTGCGGGCATATAGATAGCAGTCACGTCCCACGCCGCTATACCGGAAGAAATCCTGATCTTCCAGATAGGTACCGTCGCACCAGCGGAATACTTGGAAGGCGATCAGGTTTTTCTGACCCGGTTTTAAATATGGAGTCAGGTCAAATTCGGCTTCCAGTTTGCTGTCCTCGCTGTAGCCTACATAACGTCCGTTTACCCACAAATACATATTGGAGGTAACCGAACCGAAATGGGCGATAATATCTTTTCCCTTCCATGAGGCGGGAACTACAATTTCACGGCGGTAAGAACCTACATGGTTATTCTCTGTCGGCACTTCGGGAGGGTTGTTCTGGAACTGGTTGCGCCAGGCATAGCCTACGTTCACATAAATAGGATCACCGTATCCGTTCAGTTCCCATACGGCGGGCACTTGCAGGTCATCCCAGCCTTTGTCGTTGAAGCCGGTTTTCCAGAAATCAGTCGGACGGGAGTCTGCATCCTTTACCCAGTTGAACTTCCAGGTTCCGTTCAAAGTCATGTAGTTAGTTGATTGTTTTTTGTCTGCTTTCTTAGCTGCATCTGCATTCTCAAAAGCAAAGTAGTTCGTGTGCATCGGCGCACGGTTTACCGCATTTATTTCCGGGTTGCGCCATTCTTGGAAGGTCTGTGCGCCTGCTGTAAGGGCGAGGACTGTGAACAGACCTGTCATAAGTTGTTTCTTCATGCTATTATTTTATTGGTTTTGTGCAAATATAGTGAAAATAATAGTTACCGATGGGACATAAATCGGGCAATATTTGTTATAATTGTGAATGATTTGTGTTCTATCCTAAAAAATTATGGCATTTCTGAGGCGTATTTGGAATAAATGGCAGAATTTACTGCATGATGAGAAATTAAAGCATAAAATATATGTGATTATTTTTGAAAGCGACACACCGATGGGAAAGTTATTCGATGTGGCGTTGATAGGGTTCATTGTCTTGAGTATTCTGGTGGTTATTGCCGAGAGTATCAAGAGTTGGGATACCGTTATCGGGCCTTATCTGCGGGTGTCGGAGTATGTTTTTACTTTCTTTTTTACGTTAGAGTATATGTTGAGGCTTTATTGTTCTCCCCAACCGCGGAAGTATGCTCTGAGTTTTTTCGGTATAGTGGATTTGCTGGCTACCTTACCTCTATATATAGGCTGGCTTTTCGGCACGGCACGTTATCTGCTGGTGATCCGCACTTTCCGGTTGATTCGTGTGTTCCGTATCTTTAAACTTTTCAATTATCTGAATGAAGGTAATTTCTTGTTGCGTTCCTTGGTGTTCAGCAGTCGGAAGATTATTGTTTTTTTCTTGTTTGTACTGATATTGGTGACTTCGATCGGTACATTGATGTATATGATTGAGGGACAGCGGCCGGGCACTTCTTTCAATAATATTCCGAATAGTATTTATTGGGCGATAGTGACGATGACGACGGTAGGTTATGGGGATATCACTCCGGAAACTCCGCTAGGGCGCTTCCTTTCGGCCATTGTAATGTTACTGGGCTATACCATCATTGCAGTCCCCACAGGAATTGTTTCTGCGTCTATGATCCAGGAACATAGACGCAGGGTGGCCCTGAAATGTCCGCATTGTGGTAAGGACGGACATGAGGACGGGGCTGCTTATTGTAAATACTGTGGAGGAAAACTGGTAAATTGATTATGGAATGCTGTATGATAGAAAGTTATTCTATCACCCATCGCTTATCATGCGCCACCGTCTTTTTCGGATCATAAGTCATTCCTTCTTTGGTAGGGATTTTTATCACGTAAGTCCGCCCGCTGTGGTTGGACAAGGATGTTTCCCGTAACCAGGGATTCATATTCTTTAATATGGCCAGATTGATTCCTTTGCTGCGTGCGAAACGTGCCAAGTCTGCAATTCCTTTCGTCACAGTGACTTCCGTATAGGGAATGGGCGGATACAAATCCGATGCGCGCAGACGGAAACCGAAAGTAGTAGGGGCGCTGAACAATTGTTTGGCTGCAAGAATGCGGTACACATACCGGGCTGTTTCTTCTACCAGTTGCAAATCCAGCGAATCGTCCACATCCTGTTTAGCCAGTTGGCTGGCAATGCGTGCCTGACCAGCGTTGTATGAGGCGGCAACAGCCACCCAATCCTTATATTTAGCATACGCGTCTTTCAGATAACGGCAGGCGGCACGAGTCGCTTTCTCAATATGGTAACGTTCATCCACATTGTTGTTAACCTCCAGTCCGTAATCCCTTCCCGTACCTTGCATGAATTGCCATAGTCCGGCGGCTCCGGCAGAGGAACGGGCGGTGGGATTCATATTACTCTCTATGACCATCAGGTATTTAAAATCATCGGGGATTCCGTTCTCTTTCAGTATGGGTTCTACAATGGGGAAATAACGGTTGGCTTTTTTCAGCATTTGCAGGGAAGTACTGTGCATATAGGTGAATGCCAATAGTTCACGGTCCATACGCTCGTGGCGGTCAAAGCGGCTCAAATCAATGGTTTTGCCACAGAACTCAATACTGGCGGGAACTTCGGGACTACTGTATTTCAATGCCGTAATACCTGAATCTTCCCGTATGATAGTGGTATCTTCCTGCTCCGTTTTTGGAGTAGCGCAACTGCTGCTTACTAAGGTCGGTGATGCAACTACAATGCAAAAGGCTGCCACAGCAGCCAGATTGATGGTTATTTTTCTCATTTTTTCTTTATTCGTTTTCATTCTCTTTTTCTTTTCCGCCCCGTCCGAAGTTACGATATTCGGTAGGGGTGAAATTGGTACGCTTTTTAAATACCGAGAAAAAGTGTTCAGTAGAGGTATAATTCAATTCATAACATATCTCTTTCACTGACATGGAACTTTCAATCAACAGCTGCTTCGCTTTGCGCAGTTTCAGCTCTTGGAAATACTTGGCGGGCGCATAACCGGTGTATTCTTTGAATACTTTGCGGAACCAGGAATAACTGATTCCCAATTTCATGGCCAGTTCTTCCGGGTCTATATCCTTGTACACATTTTCGTGCATGATGATTTTGGCACTTTCTATTTTTTGTGCCGCATTGTCCACCTCATAGCGTTTGTTCTGCGAGATAGCAAGTACGGCTCCCATAATATGTAAAACAATGCCGGACAAATATTGTTGCGCTGCGGTCTTGTCTGCTTCCGCTACTTCCAGTGCACGGGCAAAAAGACTGGCCAGTTCTTCATTGATACCGATATCCAGAATCTGGCTTTCTTTTGAGATAAAGCTGTTTTTTACCAGATTGTCTATAATCGGGCCTTCAAAACCGATGTAATATTCGTTCCATCCTGTCTTTTGCAGCGGCGCATAGGTATGCCACTGTCCGGGAAACAGGAAAAGTATCTGCCCTTTGGATATGTCGACAGACGGAGTAGTATCGCTGGCGAAAGTTCCCCGTCCTTTAGTAATGTATACCAACTGATATTCATGCAGCACACGTCCTTTCTGGGCCGTGAAATAATAAGCGTCCGGGTGGTTGCGTGGTGGATAAACGCTCCCGGCCCTGATGGCCTGGAATCCGACGGTAGTCACCGACAAGCCGAAACGCTTGTCACGTTCATTGACAATTAGGTATTTAAAATCAGCGCCTTGGTCGTTGTAATGCATGTTTCTCTGTTTTAAAATTAGGTCACACTTATCGGCAAATATACAATTTTTTATCTTAACAGCCTCTAACCTTTTTGTTCTAAGTGTTTCTGGAGGTATAATTTTGACATCTCCCTTTTTTATTTATGGTTCATTCTTTCTTCTTTAGATCCATTTCTCCGGAGAAAGAAATAGATTGTCTGTTTGTGGGGGTGACCTGTATGTTACTGCTGCCATTGGGATAAATGGTGATATTGTAAAGGTAATTGTCTTCCTCGTTCCGTACTTTTAGTGTGATTTTAGCATTTCCCTTTTTGCTATATGTTGAAGTATATTCTGATAAAGGAGCACTAAAATTTAATCCTTTTCCACCTCCGTAAGGAACGTTATACGCCACTCCGAAATAAGGCAGATAGGAATATACCGAATCGTTTCTTATTTCTAAAGAATAATCGGAAGTCAGGTGTTTGCTGCCTCCTTTCATAGGCATTACCCGGTCCACATTGATTTTGTATGCCTTTGCGTCAACAGCCTCGCGTACTGCTTGTTCTCTTTGTTGTTTCTTCTCTTTCTTGTTCTGAGCCGTTATAGGTATCATACTGCCTGATAGAAGGAGACTTGCCAAAAGGAATAATTTATTTGCTTTCATATCTCTCTGTAGGTTTAGTGAATCTGTCCTTGCCAAAGATAGCCAAAAAGAATACTCATTGTTCTGAAAAAAACATAAGATAATCAAACTGTCAATGAGTTAAGTACGCGATTTATCTTTTGAGTCCCGATAATAAAAAAGATGATTTGTCCCCATGCGGAGTCAAATCATCTTTAAAATCTCCCCATTAGGGGAAGACTATAAAATATTATTTGGGTAGATTAAAAGCCACACTCATTTCTTTCATCTGTTCCTGGCTCATGCCGTCGGGTTCAAATCCCATATTTTTGGCAGCGATGTAAATTAATGCGGATTTATTTAAAACATCGATTTGGTCGAATGCGGCCATTACGTCACGGTCAACGGCAAAAATGCCGTGTTTTTCCCACATAACGACATCATAATCGGCTAGTTCCTTGATGGTTGCATCGGCTAATTCTACAGAACTAGGCAATTGATAAGGAATCATGCCCAGGCCACGCGGACAGAATGCTTTTGTTTCAGGAATCATACTCCATAACAGGTTGGTTGCCACATCTTTTTCCATGAACTTTTTGTTGTGAGACAGGGCAATCAGTTCGATGGGGTGTGTATGCACGGATGCTTTGTAAGGAGAACCTATGCTGATGAGGTAATTGTGTACGCTCAGGTGGGAGGGAACTTCCGAAGTAGGTTGAACCGGTTTGTCGGCAATGATGACATAGCTGGCACAGTCATCCAAAATACGGATGACAGAACCGTTGTCCATAGGCCAACGCGCCAAATCCCGCATACGCATATTGGTTCCTTTGCAATAAAAATAACAGCCTTTCAAGTGAGGCAGTGTTACACCGATTTGTTTTACTTCGCTGATAGCGGGCATCTGACGGATTTCATCGTCTACATACTCGGTGATATTGACGGTGATATTACCTCCGTTACGTTCGGCCCATCCTTTTTGCCACAAATATCCGGCTACTTCGGCTACTTTATTCACCTCTTTGACCAATTCGGGGCGATTGTCTAAGATTGATTTCATATCTTCTTTTATTTGATTGTTCATAGGGTATTGTCTGTCTCTTATACACATCTCCGAGCCCACGAGACAGGC
>ENA-UAED01000268-UAED01000268.1-human-gut-metagenome-genome-assembly--contig:-NODE-268-length-16367-cov-7.215424_pt1 | contig 16367 bp, 9 predicted proteins | sample MGYA00244278_ERZ654274 | MGnify/ENA primary metagenome ERZ654274 (study PRJEB26926, sample SAMN06165180) | human gut metagenome | biome: ENVO:00009003; feature: ENVO:2100002; material: ENVO:00002003...
AGATTTCTGCCTGTCTCGTGGGCTCGGAGATGTGTATAAGAGACAGGTTATACACCTTATTATATAAAGAATTTAAGGTTCTTCTATATTTAAAGAATGGAATTCAATCAGGCCATTCATTGGTGTTTCTTCAATGATTTCCAGTTCGATGCCAAATTCACGGGCAACTTCCCGCAAAATGGTCGCGTAGCTGTAAGCCAATGAACCCACAAAACGAATAGGATAATTTTTGTAGTCATATTGGCAGACATTACGAGTAAAGAAATTTCTCAGATTACCGGTAATCAGCTCAAATACATAGTCATCATTGGTATAATCAGCAAAAAAATAAGATATAGTAGACAAAAAGCGATTGGGGAACGGGCGGTTATACACAGATTCCATAACCTCATTCGGACTTATACGGAACTTCTCAAAGAAATCCGCCGTTACATCTTTAGGAGCCAAACCTTTCAGTACATCAGACAAGAACATTTTGCCCAATACAGCACCACTACCCTCATCCCCCAGGATGTAACCTCCTGCCCGGACATTCTTTACAACGATTTTCCCATCATAAAAACATGAGTTTGAGCCGGTTCCCAAAATACAAGCAATGCCGGCCTCGCATTTGAACAAGCCACGTGCAGCTGCCAGCAAATCACTCTCTACCTGAATTGGAGTTTTGAATTGTGCTACCAATGAAGCTCCCAATACATTTTTCTTTTCATAAGAAGTACATCCGGCACCATAATAATAGACTTGTTCCAATTTCCTTTTGAAAAAATGCTCGGGTAATCCTAACCGCACACTTCGGCTAATCTCTCTTCTCGTTTGAAAGAAAGGATTTAAGCCCTCTGTGAAGGCTCGCTGTATCAGACGATTATCTTCAACCAGCGCCCATTCTGTTCTCGTAGAACCACTTTCTGCAATTAGTTTCATAGGTAGTTAGTTTTAGAATTGAATACAAATATATAGCTTTTTTTAATCTTTCCAAGGCTATTTCAAGAAAAAATCATTTTGCTGGCCATACATCTCCCTTTTGCTCATGTCTTCAATCATCCAACAAAGTATTCCCACTTTTCCAACGCAACCGTGTTTTAGTCAAAACAAGACGATAACAGACTAACAATAAGATACTATCTGGCTGAATTCCAAGTTCCGTCTGGACTTGGTAAATAAATAGAAAAAAGAGAGATAATATAAAAATGTGAACCTTTAAATAAAGAAAACGCCTATGAGAAATTAAAGAAGCCTTCGGAAATAGTCTGACTAATCCGAACTATATGATTCCCTTACCCTAATTTTGAAAAACTGGTTTAATTAACAAAATCATCAATCACTTATGAATGAAGATCGCAAAAAACGAGGACTTGCCAATGGTAAGTTCTTTACGGCGGTGGCAATCTGTGCTCTGTTTTTAGGCAGTGGCAACGTGATGGCTGCCCAAACAGCATCCGACGACTCGCAAGGAGTACAAGAACAGATGCAATCTATCTCTGTGACTGTTACAGTTGTAGATACAAAAGGTGAACCTATTATTGGCGCCAATGTCATTGAGAAAGGTACGACCAATGGTGGTATTACGGATTTGGATGGAGTTTCCAAATTAAATGTAAAGCCCGGTGCTATTCTGCAAGTATCATTTGTGGGATATACTACTCAAGAAGTCAAGGCAACTTCGGTAATGAAGGTTGTTTTGAAAGATGATACGGAATTGTTGGATGAAGTTGTCGTAGTAGGCTATGGTGCACAGAAAAAGGTGAACCTGACCGGTGCGGTGGCTTCCGTGGACGTGAACAAAACAATTGATAGCCGTCCTATCACGGATATAGGCCGTGCCTTGCAGGGGGCGGTACCGGGATTGACCATTACTACTAACTCCGGTGAGATAGGTGGTGCGCCTACTATCAAGATTCGTGGTAGTATCGGTTCTCCAAATGGTGACTCCAAACCGTTGATTCTGGTAGATAATGTGGAAGTAACGGATATTTCTATGGTGAATCCGGACGATATTGAAAGTATTTCTGTATTGAAGGATGCCGCTTCTGCTTCTATTTACGGTGCCCGTGGTGCATTTGGTGTATTGCTGATTACCACAAAATCAAGAAGTAAACATGAACGTCTCTCTGTAAAATATACCAATAACTTTGCATGGCGTACGCCGACCAAGACGCCCGAACAACTTCCGGGATGGCAGCAGGCTGATATTAACTTGCAAGGTGTAATCAATCAGACTAAGGGGTCTACCGCATTTTATAACGTAGTGGGTAATATGCGTGTGGATGCTACACATGTACAGAAAATGAAGGATTACTGGGACAAATATGGTTATGGTGACCAGTTTGGCCGTGAGATGGAATTGGGTCGTGACTTTGAGTTCCGCGATGGCGGTATGTTCTTTATCCGTACTTGGGACTGGTATGATGAATACATCAAAGACTGGGCTCCGCAACAGAACCATAGCCTTTCTATCAACGGTGGCAACGGAAAGACTAATTACAATATCGCTTTGGGATATCTGAGCCAGGATGGTATGATGAAAGTCAATTCAGACAACTATAAGCGTTACAATGCCAATATCTCTTTGAACTCTGAATTGAACCAATATGTGTCTATCCGTACAGGTGTCATGTTCACCCGTTCTGACTACGATAAGCCATTCAACTATAACAGTGATCTTTACGACCCGATGTACTATCTGTATCGTTGGCAGCCGATGATGCCTTACGGTACTTTTGAAGGCAAGGAGTTCCGTAACGCCTTGACCGAACAGAAAAGTGCTCCTATTACCACAAAAGAACGTGAGTATCTGCGTTTGACAGGTGGTGCAACTATCAAGCCTATCAAAGATTTAACACTGGATATAGATATTGCTTATAGCAGCGTGGAAAATCGCTATAAGAAGTATGGTACACCGAGCTTGACCAGTGGTTATGAAATCTTCACTGCCCGTCCGTCTGTTGAGGCATTACGTGATTCTTATGGCAGTTATCTATCTGCTGCTACTTATGATTATGTATATCAGGAAACCGGACGCACGGAGAATTTGACAGCCAATTTCGTGGCAACTTATGCCAAACGCTGGGGAGATCATGACTTTAAGGCGATGGCAGGTTCCAGCCTTGAAAAGAGCGAATATGAATATTACTGGGCACAACGCAAAGGTCTGCTCGACCCCGCAAAACCGGAATTGAATCTGGCTACAGGTGACCAGACTACAAGCTCCTCGCATACATGGTGGTCTGTAGCAGGTTTCTTCGGACGTCTTAATTATTCTTATAAAGACCGATATATGTTGGAGCTGAACGGCCGTTATGACGGCTCCTCCCGTTTCCCTTCGGGCAACCGCTTCGGTTTCTTCCCCTCTATGTCTGCAGGCTACCGGGTTTCAGAGGAACCTTTCATGCAGTCGTTGAAACCTTATTTGAGCACTTTGAAGGTTCGTGGTTCTTGGGGTATGATCGGTAACCAGGATGTAGGTACCGACCGTTATATCTCCACTCTGTCCACTTCTGTTGACAGTTGGATTATCGATGGAAAGAAAGTACAGTCAACACAAAAACCGACTATTGTGTCTTCAACCCTTACTTGGGAGAAGGTTACTACACTTGACCTTGGCTTGGATGCCCGTTTCTTCAATGACGCTTTGGGAGTAACGTTTGATTGGTATAACCGTACTACCAGTGATATTTTGACTACTGCCAACCTACCTGCCACATTGGGTGCTGACGCTCCATATGAAAATATGGGTACTATCCAGACCAAAGGATGGGAACTTGCCATTGACTATCGCCATACCTTCAAGAATGGTCTGCACTTTGGCGTGACGGCTTCTGTTGCCGATGACAAGACTGAAGTAACCAAGTGGACGTATAATACAAAGATTCCTTCTTATGGAGCTACCGGCTGGTGGGATAAGAGTGCTTATAAAGAAGGTATGGTTTTGGGAGATATCTGGGGCTTGCAGTTCGACCGTTTCTTGACGGAAGATGACTTTAATGCTGACGGTTCTTTGAAAGCCGGTTTGCCCGACCAGACTAAAGTATTCCCTGCCGGTTATCAATTTGCTCCCGGTGATGTGCTTTATAAAGACCTCGACAACAACGGTGAAATCGTAAAACAGACCAATACAAATGACAAGGGTGACCTTAGTGTTATAGGTAACGCCCTGCCGCGTTTACAGTTTGGTTTGAATCTGGATGCTGCTTGGAAAGGCTTTGATATAAGCATGTTCTTCCAGGGGGTAGCCAAAAGAAAACTTTGGGCGGCAGGTAACCAGGTATTACCAGGCTTTACTACCGGTGAACCCTTCTACAAAGGTGCTGAGGATTATTGGACTCCCGAAAACACAGATGCTTTCTATCCCCGTCCGATGGATTACAAGCAGTCTGCTTCGGGTAACTATAGCGTGAATGACCGCTATTTGCTGAATATGGCTTATCTGCGTCTGAAGACGTTTACTGTAGGATATTCTCTTCCTAAGGTTTGGTTGAGTAAATTCAAAGTGCAAGGTTTGCGTGTTTATTTCACTGGTGAAAACCTTTTCACCATCGACGGTGTGAAACCTGCTATCGATCCGGAAATAGGAATACGTACGGCCAGTGGTAAGAGTGACCAGCGTAACTTTGGCCGTAGCTATCCATACCAGAAGACAGTGTCGTTCGGTATTCAGCTTAGTTTATAATCTAATAGTAATTGCAGTTATGAAAAAGAAAAATTTATTATACATCGTTTGTGCGTTGGCAATGGGCTCGCTCTGCGGTTGCGACGATTTTTTGAATAAAGACCCGCAGGACAAGCAGACCAATGACACTTATTGGCAGACTGAAACTTCTTTGCGTACTTATGCGCAAGACTTCTATTCTTCCTACTTTACAGGATATGGTACCGACTATACTGTTTTTGCCGGTTATTTCTCTGGAGATGACTATACGGATGATTTTATCAATCTGAATAATGCAAATACAAACGGTTCAGGATATATTTATTTCTCCACTTCTGCCACTACGGACTGGAATAGCCAGACAGGAACTTGGTCGGGCAATTATAGTGTTATTTATAAAGCCAATGTCATGCTTGAGAAGATTCCCGGAATGAATATTTCGGACGAAGCCAAGAGACACTGGGAAGGTATTGCACGCTATTTCCGTGCAATGGCCTATAGTACGCTGGCAAAGTATTATGGCGGTGTTCCTTACTACGATAAGGTGACAGACCCGGCAGACCCGGCTCTTTATAAAGACCGTGATTCTTATTTGTATGTAGCGCAGAAGATACAAGAGGATTTTCAATATGCATTGGATAATGTACGTACGGATGATACGAAGCGCCAAGTCAACAAATATGTGGTTGGTGCGTATATGTCACGCGAAATGCTGTATCATGCCACATGGCTGAAGTATCACGGTACTACTGTAGGTCCTACTTCAGAGAAGGTGGCGGATGGTGATATTAAGAACTTGCTGCAAGGAGCCATTAATGGTGCAGAGGTAGTGATGAACTCTGGTATCTATTCAATAGGCAATACCTATAATGCTTTGTTTACTACGGACGATTTGGCTAACAATCCGGAAGTCATCTGGTATCGTGAATATACAAGCGGTTTGCAGTGTAATGCTTTGATGTCCTACAATGGTCCGGAAGATCAGACTCAGGGTGGTGTTACGCAAGATGTAATCAACACTTATCTTTGTAGTGACGGTTTGCCGATAGGTCAGTCTCCGCTGTATCAAGGTAAGGAAGACCCGAGTATTCAGAAGTCATTTCAAGACCGTGACCCGCGTTTGTATCAAACAGTTGCCGACAGTCTTCGTATCATGAGCGCCATGGGGACAAATTATACCGAAGGTACATCACCAACGGGATATCCTACCAAAAAGTTCTTGAACGACGAGTGGTGGGTGGCTGGTCTGGATTATTGTACCGGTAGATTAAGTCCGGCTGATGCGCCGTGCATCCGCTATGCGGAAGTATTGCTGAACTATGTAGAGGCGCGTTATGAGATTGCCCAAGTGGGTGGTAACGCTTTCACTCAGAGTGACCTTGACAAGTCTATCAATGAACTCCGTGACCGTCAGCTGACGAAGTGGGGAGATACTGAAGCCAAGACAATGCCGAAAGTTCAACTGAATGGCGGCAACTTGAGTGTGAATGGAGTTGTTATCAATGACCCTGCCCGTGACCCTGATGTCAATCCGGTTTTGTGGGAAATCCGTCGTGAGCGTCGTATTGAGTTGATTATGGAAGGCCGTCGTGGTGAAGACCTCCGTCGTTGGGCCAAGTTTGAATACTTAAACTCAGAAGATGCAAATGGTTATCCTGCCATGTCTTTCCTGGGTGCTTATGTCAATATGGCCGATTATCCGGAAATATCTTCAAAAGATGATTCCGGCAAGAGAGTGCTCTATCTGTTCGACCCGGAGAATCCGGGTAATGAGGATACTGAAAAAGGGTATATTTATTATCTTCGTGAAAAGGAACTTCGTATATTCAAGGCTGGTGAATTGAATTCGGAACGCTACTATTTGCGTGCCATACCGGCTGCACAGCTGACTATTTATGAGAATAAAGGTCAGGTGTTGACTCAGAACCCAGGCTGGTAATACCATAAAGTGGATTATAAAAATAAGGGATGTCATTTCTAGGACATCCCTTATTTTTTATTCATTGTTCTCTTACAGTGCCTTTTCCTTAATCAGGTATTCTGCAATCTGCACCGCATTCAGTGCAGCGCCTTTCTTAATCTGGTCGCCCACAATCCAGAACGTCAATCCGTTTTCGTTGCTGAGGTCCTTGCGGATACGGCCTACGTAAACCGGGTCTTTGCCCGCGAGGAACAACGGCATGGGGTATTCCTTTTCTGCCGGGTTGTCCATCAACACCAGTCCGTCGCCTTTGGCAAATGCTTCGCGGGCTTCTTCGATGGAGATGGGACGCTCGGTTTCTACCCAGATGCTTTCGGAGTGGGAGCGGAGAGCGGGAACACGTACGCAGGTAGCACTGACTTTTACGTCAGAGTGCATAATCTTACGGGTCTCGTTGAACATCTTCATCTCCTCTTTGGTATAGCCGTTTTCGGTGAATACGTCGATTTGCGGAATGAGGTTGAATGCCAGCTGGTAAGCGAATTTCTCAACGGTTACGGGTTCGCCTGCCAATACCTGGCGGTACTGCTCGTACAACTCATCCATGGCAGCGGCGCCGGCACCACTGGCAGCCTGATAGGTAGAAACGTGTACGGTCTTTATATGGGAAAGCTGTTCGATGGCTTTCAGTGCCACTACCATTTGGATAGTAGTACAGTTGGGGTTGGCGATGATGCCGAGAGGACGTTCTTTGGCGTCGGCGGCATTCACTTCGGGCACTACCAAAGGTACATTGTCGTCCATACGAAAAGCGCTGGAATTGTCAATCATCACTGCTCCGTACTTGGTAATGGTTTCGGCAAATTCTTTGGAGGTGCCTGCGCCTGCGGAAGTGAAAGCGATATCAACCCCTTTAAAGTCATCATTGTGTTGCAAGAGTTTCACCTCGATCTGTTTACCGCGGAAGGTATATTTGGTTCCGGCACTGCGTTTAGAACCGAACAATACTAACTCGTCCAACGGGAAATTTCTTTCATCGAGCACTCGCAGGAACTCTTGTCCCACGGCTCCGCTTGCTCCAACAATAGCTACTTTCATTTTTCTTTTGTTTTAAATTAAGTTTATAAAAAAGTGAAATACTATCTCTAAAAAGATAGAATTGGTCGCAAATTTATAACAAAATGCTGTATAACACCGCATAAAGTGAAAAGTTTTTCGTTATTTTGCATTCAAAACCTAAAACTTATAGCCTATGGATTGGTTTGACTTCAGCTTGAAACTTCCCATCACCGACCCTACATGGATATTCCTCCTTGTACTCCTCATTATATTGTTTGCTCCCATATTGTTGAATAAGCTTCGTATTCCGCACATTATCGGAATGATACTGGCGGGGCTTGTCATTGGGGAGCATGGTTTCAATATCTTGGTGCGTGACAGCAGTTTTGAGCTTTTCGGCAAAGTAGGCTTGTATTACATCATGTTCCTTGCCGGTCTGGAAATGAATATGGGGGACTTCAAACAGAACCGGGGCAAAGCGCTTGTTCTGGGGCTCTTGGCTTTTATTGTGCCCATAGGCATAGGCTTGGTAACGAATATAGCTTTGTTGAAGTACGGGGTACTGACCTCTGTCCTACTGGCAAGTATGTATGCATCGCATACACTGGTGGCCTATCCCATCGTGATTCGTTACGGTGTGTCGCGGCATCGCAGTGTGAGTATTGCAGTGGGAGGAACGGCGGTTACGGATACACTCACTTTGCTGGTTCTGGCCGTTGTGGGTGGTATGTTCAAGGGGGAGTCGGACGGCTTCTTCTGGGTATGGCTTGTCATAAAGGTTATCTTCCTGGGTATTTTGATTGTATATCTGTTTCCACGCATAGGCCGTTGGTTCTTCCGGAGGTACGATGACAATGTGATGCAGTTCATATTTGTGCTTGCCATGGTTTTCCTCGGAGCCGGATTGATGGAGTTTGTGGGGATGGAAGGCATCCTGGGTGCTTTCCTTGCAGGTTTGGTATTGAACCGGCTGATTCCGCATGTCTCTCCGCTGATGAACCATCTGGAGTTTGTGGGCAACGCCTTGTTTATTCCTTATTTCCTGATAGGCGTGGGTATGTTGATTGATGTGCATGTGATTTTCGGTCATGGCGATGCTCTGAAAGTAGCGGCTGTAATGATTGTGGTGGCATTGGCAGGTAAATGGATTGCCTGCTGGCTGACGCAGAAAATATATAAGATGGGAGGGATTGAACGGGAGCTGATGTACGGATTGAGCAATGCACAAGCAGCGGCAACGCTGGCGGCTGTGTTGGTGGGGTACAACATCATTCTGCCCAATGGGGAACGCTTGCTGAACGATGATGTTTTGAATGGTACCGTCCTGCTGATTCTTGTAACTTGCATTGTGAGCTCGTTCATTACGGAGCGTGCCGCACGGAAGATTGCCATGGAGGAGGCGCATCTGGAAGAAAACCGCTCCGTGGAAGCGGAGAAGATATTGATTCCGATAGCCAACCCCGATACGATTGAAGACCTGATAAATCTTTCTTTGGTGATACGCGACCCGAAGCAACGGGATAATTTGTTGGCACTGAATGTCATCAACGACGATAGCAGTTCTGAAAGTGCCGAATTGCGTGGGAAACGCTATCTGGAAAAGGCTGCCATGATAACGGCCTCGGCAGATGTGCCGTTGAGGCAAATCACGCGTTACGACTTGAATATCGCTTCGGGCATTATCCATACAGCAAAAGAATATGCGGTAACGGATGTCATTATAGGTCTGCACCGTAAAGTCAATATTGTGGATTCATTCTTCGGTATGCTGACGGAGAATCTGCTGAAGGGCTTGCATCGCGAGGTGATGGTTTCCAAGTTCCTGATGCCCATTAACACAATCAGGCGGGTGATTGTGGCGGTACCTCCGAAAGCCGAGTATGAGGCGGGATTCCTGAAGTGGGTGGAACATTTCTGCCGGTTGGGGAGTACTTTGGGCTGTCGGGTGCATTTTTATGCCAATGAAGAGACTACCGCCCATCTTCAAGGGCTGGTGAAAGCCAAATATGGACAGACATTGACAGACTTTTCCCGCCTGGACGATTGGGGGGACTTACTGATATTGACCGGACAAGTGAACTTTGACCATCTGTTAGTGATTATCAGTGCCCGCCGGGGCTCCATCTCCTATGACAGCTCCTTCGAGAAGCTACCGGCACAAATCAGCAAGTACTTTGCAAATAACAGCCTGATAGTACTCTATCCCGACCAACTGGGCGAGCCGCAGGATGCGGTATCCTTCTCCAACCCGCGTGGTAACAACGAGTCGCAGCACTACGAGAAGGTAGGCAAATGGTTCTATAAATGGTTCAAGAAGAATTGACGATTGACAATTGATAATTGACAAAAATCTGTGTAAATCCGTGTAATCTGTGGTGAAAATGGAAGATTGGCAACAACGAACGCAACTTTTATTAGGAGATGAAAAAATGGAACGCCTGCGCCGGGCACATGTACTTGTCGTAGGACTGGGTGGTGTAGGTGCTTATGCGGCCGAGATGATATGCCGTGCCGGAGTGGGGCGGATGACGATTGTCGATGCCGATACCGTGCAGCCTACGAATATAAACCGTCAGTTGCCGGCTCTGCATTCTACCCTGGGGCAAAAGAAGGCGGAGATATTGGCATCACGTTTCAGGGACATTAATCCGGCTCTGGAACTGAGAGTGTTGCCCGTATTCTTGAAAGATGAGAACATACCGGAACTGCTGGATGATGCGGCTTATGACTTTGTGGTGGATGCCATCGATACGCTTGCTCCAAAATGCCACTTGATAGCGGAAAGCATGAAGCGGCATATCAAGATAGTGTCCAGCATGGGGGCAGGAGCAAAGAGTGACATTTCGCAAGTGCGCTTTGCCGATATCTGGGATACCTATCATTGCGGGTTGAGCAAGGCTGTGCGTAAGCGTCTGCAAAAAATGGGCATAAAGCGGAAACTTCCAGTTGTTTTCAGCACCGAACAGGCTGATCCGAATGCCGTTTTGCTGACGGACGACGAGATGAACAAGAAGTCCACCTGTGGAACAGTGAGCTACATACCCGCAGTTTTTGGCTGCTATTTGGCCGAATATGTAATTAAAAGACTATAGTAATAGCACTTGAAAGAAAACTATCAAATAGTAAATAGTAAATTGTCAAATTGTAAATAGCCTAGTGATTCATTTAGAGAATATAACGAAGAGTTTCGGTAACCTGCAAGTGTTGCGGGGTATTGACCTGGAGATAGAGAAAGGGGAGATTGTCAGCATTGTAGGCCCCAGTGGAGCGGGTAAAACTACCTTGCTGCAAATCATGGGTACGTTGGATATGCCGGATGGCGGTTCGGTGGTTATTGACGGTACACAAGTCAACCGTATGAGGGAGAAGGAACTTTCCGCATTCCGCAACCACCATATCGGCTTTGTGTTCCAGTTCCATCAACTGCTGCCGGAGTTTACGGCTTTGGAGAATGTAATGATACCAGCCTTCATTGCCGGAAGAGGACAGCAGGAAGCCAAGGAGGCGGCTACGGAAATTCTTGAATTCATGGGGCTTGCCGAACGGGCCTCCCACAAGCCGAATGAGTTGTCGGGAGGTGAGAAGCAGCGTGTGGCGGTGGCCCGTGCTCTCATCAATCATCCAGCAGTGGTGCTGGCAGATGAACCTTCCGGCAGCTTGGATACCCATAATAAGGAAGAACTGCACCAGCTCTTTTTTGATTTACGTAACCGTTTCGGACAAACGTTTGTTATCGTAACCCATGATGAAGGACTGGCGCAGCTCACCGACCGGACGATACATCTGATTGACGGGGAAATCAATAAAATGGTTTGAGCCTATTTCCCCGTGCCCATTACTCCCGAGTCATTGTCACTGTTGTTTACCTTCCGCTGTGCCGTCTTGAAACTGCGGCCGAACGAGAAGTTGTAGGAAAAGTTCACTAGGAACATGCGGGAGCTTTCTTTTATATAATTATTTGTCTTGTAGGATGCGAATTTATTCCAGTTTTCGCTTTGTACTTTATAGTTGTCGGTGAAAGGATTGAATGCACCGACTCCTACCCGAAGATTCTTATGCTTGTAATATACAGCTAACATCTGGATGTTTTCTCCTCCCGAGAGGGTTTCTCCCCAGAAATTGTTCCAATTGGTGTTTATCTGCCAGAACAGAGAGAACTGTTTGTAGTTTAATGAGGCTTCTGCCTCACAAAACCAGTTGGTGTAGGTATGCGAGTAGTGATTGCCATGGCTCATGTAATGGTTGACACCGCCCGTAAAAGAAAATTGCAGAATGTCGCGGATGGGTCCTACGCGGAGCATGGCACGCCCGGAGAGTTTCTGCCAATCCTTCTGATTGTCCCAAGTCTGCACTATTTTGTTGCCTTCTTGAATCTTCTCGTCCATAATGGCATTGGGACGATAGTCATAGGCTCCCCATAGATTGGTATAAAAGATGCCTTTTTTCCATTCGTAAGTCAGTTCCGTATGATAGCACATATATGATTTCAGATGCGGGTTGCCACGACGTATCTGGAATGAGTCCACTGCTTGCTCCACATCGCTGAGGTCGCCCAATGAAGGAGAAGCGTTATAGATGTTTCCCTTCCAGCGGAGATAGGAGTTGTCTGACATGGCATAGTGCAGAACGATACTCGGGTTGAAACTGTAGTTCTCGGTAGATTTGTCCTTGCCGCTCTGATTATAGTAGAAACGAGTCATGGCCACTCCCAGCCGGTAGTTTAGTTTGTCTATCTTTCCACGGTATTCTCCGAATATGTATGTGTTCTCTTGGTGCATATTGGTTTCATAATAATGCCCGTTTCTGTATTCATTGTTAGAGTAGGACTGTGTATGGCTCAGACCGAAGCTCAATGCGTTCCCCTTGGAATATTGCTTCTCATAAATGGCCTCGGCAATCAGGGAGTATTTGTTGCCTCGGATATTGTTGTCAATATCGGTCAATATGTTCCCCGGGGTGCTTTCTTGGTAGAGCCGCTGCGATTTTTCCCGATTATAGGTGCCTACTACATTGAATACCAGGGTTTGTTTGTTTTTCAGGTCTTGTTGGTAGTACAAATCGAGTGAGGGACGTGTCCAGCTCTGGTCGGTACGGTCGGTCATGTCTACCACGTCCGCTTCGTCATTGGCGTTATAGAGAGTTCCTTTATAATCCCAGTGCGGCTGATTGTTTCCTCGAAGGCGGAAGGTGGCGCTGAAAAGGGAATTTTCAGAAGCCTGCAAACTGTAATTTACGTTTAGGTTGTGCTGGTACATGGTTGCCTTGCTGGGCTCTCCTTTCTCCAGGCGTCTGAGTGTAGTGCCGTCTGCCAGGTGGAATTCTTCTTCATTGTCGCGGTACATGCCGTTAAAATCCCGCGGTCCCATGTAATAGAAGAAGCCGAATTCTGATTTTTTGTGGTTTACTTTGCCGTACAGATTATAGTTTCCCCACATCGTGTTCAACCCTTGGGAAATGTCGGCACCGAAGTTTCCGCCCGTTTTAGGTCGGCGCACTATGTAGTCCAAAACGACTTCGGCATTACCGTAGCGCAGTCCCGGATTGTCATGGTACTCTATACGTATAATGTCGGCAGGGCGAATGGCTTTTATCTCGTCTATTTCGGCTTTGACTCCATTGATGCGTAATTGCAGTTCTCCACCGCCGGACAATCCAATCTCATTGTTCATGGGGTTGACCAGAATACGTGGCAGCATCAGTTCCTGCAACAGATTCACTCCGTTTGTGGAAGTTTTCATTTGTCTTTCGGATGGGAAAACCAGTTTGCGGTCTGCACGGCTGATTTGGCTGGAGCCGGTGATAGTCACTCCTTCCAGTGCGATAGAAGCACTGTCTAATACGATTGGTCCAAGGTCGGTATGGCGCTTTACTCCATTGAGGGTGATGTATCCGGTATTATACCCGATGCTGGAAAGAACAAGTCTGTAATCTCCGGTAGCCGTGTTCTTGAAGATGAATTCTCCTTCTGGACTTGTGGTCACACCGGCGACAAAAGTAGAGTCGATGGTCTGTAATACCACATTGACATACTCTATACTCTTGTCGGAAGCATCGCGGACGGTTCCTTTTATTTCTATTTTTTGAGCAAAAGCATTCTGTGCCATACTGCCCAGCAGCATGGTTATAATCATTAATTTTTTCATATTGATACGATGGTTCTAATCCTTATTGCAGTAGGCCTTCCTGTTTTTAGGGTGTTTCTGCTTGTTAGACGAAATGACTGGTGAAAAGGTTGCATCAGACATTGAAAAATGTTGCATGATGCTGTTATTCAAAGCAAACGTAGTGACTGATTTTCTCCAAATCGGTATCGGAGAATTCCTCGTAAAGTGCAAAAGGTTTCAGACTATGAAGGTCGCCTTTCTTCTTCCGGTATTCTACAAAGGCCTTTGCCTGGTAGAAGTTGATGTAAGGATGGTGGCGCAGCCTCTCTATGCTACTACGGTTCAGGTTGATGAGGTGGATGGCCCGGGTGTCGATGGAAAACCAGGACTGCAATTGGGTGGTGTCCAAATGGATTTCTTGTAATTGCGTGATGTTGTAGAATCCTCCCAAGCGTTGCCGATAACCGATGATTAGACGGGCAATGCCACTACCGATGCCTGGTATTTTCTTCAGTTCTGTGGTGTCGGCGCGGTTCAGGTCGACAAGGGTCCCAGACGGATATTTTTCCGGTGCAATTCGGAAAGTAACGGCGCTGTCATTGCTTGCAGGAGAGCTGTACAACTGGACGGTTCTTGTTTCTGTGTCTTTCGGAGTGATGTGGATATAGGGTAAGAGTGTCTGATATTGTTTTTCTGTCATTCCATATATTTTCCGGAAATCTTCTGCCTTATGGAACTTCCCTCCTTTACTACGGTAGCGGAGTATGTTCCGTGCCATCCATCCGGGCAGTCCCAGTCGGCAAAAAATGACGGAGTCGGCGGTATTGGGATTGAAACGGGCCAAGGAGACGGTTGTCGGTTGTTTTTGGGAGGAAGGTTTAAGTCTGTTGTCCCATTTTTGTTCCTTTTCTTGTATGGATGCGATGAACGATTCGTATTCTGCCATGGCAGTGGCCTGCCGCCGGATTACTTCATCGGAGAGGGGGCGGTTCTCTCTTTGGTATATATAAATATACCCGGAGAGAAAGACGAGAATGATGCCGGTAATCAAAACCAGTATTCCGCGCCTTTCTCCCCGGGAGAAATAAAGGAATTCTTTAAAGGGGTTCTGCATGATGACCTATTTCAGAAAACCCAGTTCATTGATAAAAATCAGTGCAATTCCTATCGGAGCAATATATTTCAGGATGAATATCAATAGCTTGTAGACGGATACTTTCAGAGTGCCATTGTTGCTGACTTCTTCCCATACGATTTTCTTGTCCAGATACCAGCCTATGAAGATGGAAATGAAGAAACCGCCTAACGGTAGCATTAGCTTGGCCGTTACAAAGTCGAACAAATCGAATAGGTTTAGCCCGAATACGGTATAGCTTTTGCCGATACCGAGAGACAGTGAGCAGAATACTCCTAAGAAAATACAGCCCGCTGTCACGTATCTGGCTGCCTTGCTGCGTGAGAACTTGAACTCTTCATGTAGATAGGCAGTTACCACTTCGTGCAGGGAAATGGTGGAAGTAAGTGCTGCCAATGCCAGTAGGATATAGAACATCAGAGACAGCAGTATCGCCAGCCAGGGAATATTGCCGAACGCTTGCTGAAAGACATTAGGTAGGGTGATGAATAGCAGACTAGGACCCGCATCCGGTTTGATGCCTACAGAGAAGGCGGCAGGGAAGATGATGAATCCTGCCAAAATGGCTACCATGGTGTCGATAGCCGCCACGTTGAGTGCCGTTTTGGGCAGGTTCGTATCATTGCGGAAGTAAGAAGCGTATGTACAGAGACATCCCATCCCCAAGCTCAAGGAGAAAAATGCCTGGCCCATGGCTCCAAGGAACACATTGCCGTCCACTTTGCTGAAGTCCGGTTTCAACAGGAATTCAATGCCTGCTCCTGCTCCGGGCAGGGATATGGAGCAGATGGCAAGGATTATCAATAGGACAAATAGCATTGGCATCATGATTTTGGCTGATTTTTCAATACCTTTTTCCACTCCTTTGACAATGATGAGATGGGTGGCCAGCAGGAACAGCACCAGCCAGATGACCGGACGCCAGGGGTTGCTGACAAAGCTGTTGAAGGATGCGATGAAATCGGCTGCCGACTTCCCGGCAAAACTGTTGGTAGCCGCTTCGCCGATAAACTCAAGCGTCCATCCTGCCACAACGGAGTAATATCCCAGAATAAGGAATCCGGCCAGTACGCCCATACGTCCTACCCAGCGCCAATGCGTGCCGGGTGCCAATTTCTGATAAGCCCTTGCCGTATTGGCACGCGAGCGCCTGCCGATGAGGAATTCTGCAATCATGATGGGGATGCCGAGAATGAGCACGCAAACCAGGTATACAAGGATAAATGCCGCACCTCCGTGATTCCCGGTCTCAAACGGGAAACGCCAGATATTGCCTAAACCGACTGCGGAGCCTGCCGAGGCAAGTATGACGCCTAATTTGCTTCCGAAGTTGGCTCTGTCACTTTTTGTCATAAAACGTAGATTTTTCTTTCAATTCGTTATTAATACCAGCTAAAACATGCAAATATAGAAAATGTTCTGTACTTTTGTGCACAGTTCGTTGATAATTTGGTATATGCTATATTATCTGTCTCTTATACACATCTGACGCTGCCGACGAAG
>ENA-UAED01000273-UAED01000273.1-human-gut-metagenome-genome-assembly--contig:-NODE-273-length-16243-cov-4.997035_pt1 | contig 16243 bp, 13 predicted proteins | sample MGYA00244278_ERZ654274 | MGnify/ENA primary metagenome ERZ654274 (study PRJEB26926, sample SAMN06165180) | human gut metagenome | biome: ENVO:00009003; feature: ENVO:2100002; material: ENVO:00002003...
ACGAGATTTCTGCCTGTCTCGTGGGCTCGGAGATGTGTATAAGAGACAGAATGTACACAAAACACTGCATTCGTACATTGCTTTATTCTGTGCAAAAAGGAGATAATGTAATGGGATATATAAATGAATCCGTAATTTACAATATTTATCCGCTCGGTTTTTGCGGAGCACCAAAGGAGAATGATTTCAAACAGGAATACAGACTTGACAAAATTTACGGCTGGATTGACCATATGAAGTCAATGTCGGTAAACGCACTTGTTTTTAACCCTGTTTTTGAAAGTTCAAAGCACGGCTATGATACTATTGATTATAAAAAAATCGACTGTCGGCTCGGTGATAACGAATCTTTCAAAAAAATTTGCAAAACACTTCACGATAACGGCATCAGAATTATGCTTGACGGCGTTTTTAATCATGTAGGAAGAGATTTCTTTGCCTTTAAAGATGTTCGGAAGAACCGTGAAAATTCAAGATATGCGTCTTGGTTTGAAAATTTAAACTTTTGGAACAACAGCCCGTATAACGACGGTTTCAGCTATGAAGGCTGGGCAGGTTACTACGACCTCGTAAAGCTTAATCTCCACAATGACGAGGTAGTAAACTATCTTCTTGACTGTGCAAGATTTTGGATTGATGAGTTTGATATTGACGGACTTCGCCTTGATGCGGCTGACTGCATTGACATTGAATTTTTCAAGAAATTAAAAAATGTTTGCAAAGAGAAAAAGTCCGATTTCTGGCTCTACGGCGAGATTACCCACGGCGATTACAATCATTGGGCAAATCCCGATGTGCTTGACTCGGTTACAAACTACGAATGCTACAAAGGCATTTATTCAAGCCATAATGACCACAACTACTTTGAAATTGCACATTCTCTTAACAGACAGTTTGCTAACGGCGGTATTTACAGAAATATCTACACATATAATTTCGTTGATAACCACGATGTAAACCGTGTTGCAAGTATGCTTAAAGACAAAAATCATCTCAACAATGTTTACACGATGATGTATACAATGCCCGGAGTACCGTCAATTTACTACGGAAGTGAATTCGGCATTGAGGGTATGAGAACTGCCTACAGCGATTATGAACTTCGTCCCTGTCTTGACCTTGATTCCATCCCGAACCCGAACTATGAACTTCTTGAGCATATCAAAAAACTCGGTGTAGTAAGGCTTGCACTCGAAGCTCTCAAGTACGGCGATTTTGAAAACATAAATATTCAGAATGAAAAGCTTGTATACAGAAGAAAAACCGACAATCAGACTGTTTTTGTTGCATTCAACCTTACAGACCGTGTTGAAAGAATCGGTTTTGACACAGGCTGCAACGCAAAGCTTACAGATGTTCTCAACGGCAACGAAGTTATTGATGTAAACGGTTACTATGAAATTGAAATGCAGCCGTATCAGTCAAGGATTCTTGTTGTTAATGACGGAAGTTTCAGGGTTGATTTCAATGCAGACAATACAGATTGCAGGGCAGCTGAAATTGACGAAGCTCCTGCAAATGAAGAAACTTCAGTTAAAGCTGTTAAAACAGAAAATTGCTGTGAAAGCAATTCGGACAATGCCGAAAATACGACAAAAGAAATCAAGCCGGGTATTTACCTACATTTCAAGGGTGGCGAATATGAGGTTATCAACTTTGCAACCCACAGCGAAACAGGTGAAAAACTTGTAATTTACAGAAATCTCCACAACACAAGTGAAGTGTGGGCAAGACCTGTCGAAATGTTTGCCGAAAAAGTTGATGTTGACGGCAGAAAAACAGACAGATTTACTTTTATAGGTTGACAATAAGCGTAAGCAAATGATTAAAAAGACCGAATATATTTTTTATTCCGGTCTTTTTTTGTGTAAAAATACTGCTTTTTAATCGTGATGACAAGATTTGACTATATTTTTGCAAATAGTGTGTTGAATAAATCACATAATATGATAAAATAGACATATGTTGTGTTTGACTGAATTTTTGTTTTTTTTGAAAGTAACTTAGGGGGATTGAATATTATGTTGAGGGATTTAAAGCCAACCGATAATGTAGGTGGTTTCGATGTCAGACCCGGCAACTTTCTTTTAAACGGTGCAACAACCGTTTCCGGCGGTGTGAACTTTACTATTCATTCGGTTTATGCCGTTGAGTGTACATTGCTTTTATTCAGACCTTATGCAAAATTTCCGTATGCAAGGCTCAGATTTCCGGATTCTTACAAAATCGGCAACACCTATTCAATGCTCGTGTTCGGTCTTGATGAGATTGATTTTGAGTATGCATATTCCTTTGACGGTCCGTATGAACCCGAAAAAGGAATTATTTTTGATAAAAAGAAATACATTCTTGACCCATACGCAAAGGCTGTAATCGGTCAGAGCGGCTGGGGTAAAAAACAGGAGCATGAGGGTGTTTATAAGGCAAGAGTTGTAAACAGCGACTATGACTGGGGCAACTGCACTCAGCCGAAGCTTCCGTTTGAAGAGCTTATTATTTATGAATTGCATGTAAGAGGCTTTACTCAGGACGGCTCCTCAGGCGTTAAAAACAAAGGCACATTCGCAGGTATCCGTGAAAAAATCCCCTATCTTAAAGAACTGGGCATCAATGCCGTTGAAATGATGCCTATTTTTGAGTTTGACGAAATGGGCTCATATCGTAATTATGACGGTCGTCAGCTCTACGATTACTGGGGCTATAACACCGTATGTTTTTTTGCTCCGAACACAAGCTATGAAAGCGACCACAAGCATCATCACGAAGGCAGAGAGCTTAAACAGCTTGTTCGTGATCTTCACGAAAACGGAATTGAAGTTATCCTTGATGTTGTGTTCAACCACACGGCAGAGGGCAACGAAATGGGACCGTATTTCTCGTTCAAGGGCATTGACAACAACATTTACTATATGCTCACTCCGGACGGAAAGTATTACAATTTCAGCGGTTGCGGCAATGTTCTCAACTGCAATCAGCCGATTGTGCAGCAGTTTATACTTGACTGTCTGCGTTATTGGGTAACAGAATACCGCATTGACGGTTTCCGTTTTGACCTTGCGTCAATTTTGGGAAGAAACGAGGACGGTACTCCTATGGATAAGCCTCCGCTTCTCAAGAGCCTTGCGTTTGATCCGATTCTCGGCGGAGTAAAGCTTATTGCGGAGGCATGGGACGCAGGCGGACTTTATCAGGTCGGCAGTTTCCCGTCATGGAACAGATGGGCTGAATGGAACGGAAGATACCGTGACGACCTCAGAAGATTTCTTAAAGGCGACAGCCACCTTGCATGGGATGCGGCTCAGAGAATTACAGGCTCAAGAGATTTGTATGACCCTACCTACAGAGGCTACAATGCGTCGGTAAACTTTCTTACCTGTCATGACGGATTTACTCTTTATGATATGTATTCATACAACGAAAAGCACAATCTCGAAAACGGCTGGAACAATACTGACGGTGCTAATGATAACAACAGCTGGAACTGCGGTGCCGAGGGTGATACAAATGATTACAATATCAACAAGCTCCGTATCAAAATGGTAAAAAATGCTTTTGCAACCCTTATGTGCAGTCAGGGACCTGCTCTTTTCCTTGCAGGCGATGAATTTTGCAACACTCAGTTTGGCAACAACAACGCTTACTGTCAGGACAACATTATCTCATGGCTTGACTGGACAAGAAAAGAAAAGCATAAGGATGTATTTGAATTTTTTAAATATATGATTGCTTTCAGAAAGAGATTCCATATTATTACAGACAGCAGAGGCAAGGCAACATGCAGTTATCCGCCTGTCAGCATCCATTCAAATGTTGCGTGGAGTGCCAAATATTACGATGATACAAGAATGATTGGCGTTATGTATGCCGGTGTAAGTCTTAAACAACAAGGGCTTGACGAGTTTGTTTATTTTGGCATCAACGCTTATTGGGATTATGTAAATGTTGAGCTTCCCGACCTTCCCGAAGGATACCACTGGAAGCTTTATGTAAACACAGGCAACGAGCCTCAGGATGTAATCCTTGAGGACAGAAATGTTATTCTCTATGACAGACGAATTAATATGGCAGGCAGAAGTGTCATTGTTGCTGTCGGAGAAAGATATTAATTATAAGGACAATTTCTTTGTTTAAGAAAACCGCCCCTACACGAAAATGTGTGGGGGCTTCATGTTTTTATAGGTTTCGGATTGTTGTAGAAATTGCATAAATAAAAAGTTTATTCCTTGAAATATCGGTGAAAAGTTTGTATAATTAGAGTGACAGTATTTTTAAGGAGAATATTTATGCAAAGAGAAAATTTTAAGTCGAGGACAGGTTTTCTCCTTGTAAGTGCAGGCTGTGCGATTGGCATAGGCAATGTCTGGCGCTTTCCGTATGTTACGGGCGAAAACGGCGGTGGATTGTTCGTGCTTTTTTATCTTGCATTTCTTGTGCTTATGGGAATTCCCGTTCTGACAATGGAGCTTGCAGTCGGCAGAGCAAGCAGAAAAAGTGCCGTATTAAGCTATAAAACACTTGAAAAGCCAAAGAGCAAATGGCACATTCACGGTTGGCTGTGCATGATAGGCTGTTACCTTTTGATGATGTTCTACACGCCTGTTTCGGCTTGGATGTTAGATTACTTCTATAAATTTGCAACGGGAACATTTAAAAGCGGAATGAACTCAGAACAGGTTTCGGGAGTGTTTAACGACCTTATGGCATCGCCTGTTGAGATGATTATATGGCTTGCGATAATCGTTGTATTCGGATTTTTTGTATGCAGTCGAGGACTTCAAAAAGGCATTGAAAAGGTTAGCAAGGTTATGATGCTTGCGTTGCTTGCGCTGATTATCATTCTTGCAATCAACAGTATGATGCTTTCAAATGCGGGAGAAGGCCTGAGCTTTTACCTTGTTCCCGATTTCGGAAAGGTTAAAAATGTAGGACTCGGCAAGGTAATCACTTCTGCAATGAGTCAGGCGTTTTTCACACTCGGACTCGGAATCGCATCAATGGAAATTTTCGGCAGTTATATGAACAAAGACCGCACGCTTTACGGTGAGGCTGTTCAGATTTGTGCATTGGACACTTTTGTTGCAATTGTTGCCGGACTTATCATCTTCCCTGCTTGCTTCTCATTTGGCGTTCAGCCCGACCAAGGACCTGCCCTTATTTTTGTGACGCTTCCGAATGTTTTCGTAAATATGACGGGCGGTCGGATATGGGGTACGCTTTTCTTTCTGTTTATGACATTTGCAAGCTTTTCAACGGTTATTGCCGTGTTTGAAAACCTTGTTGCTTTTCTTACCGACACATTCGGCATGAGCAGAACAAAGGCGTCAATAATCAACGGAATTATTATGTTCTTTGCGTGTCTGCCGTGTATTTTCGGATTCAACATTTGGAGCGACTTCAACATTCTCGGCAAGGGTGTGCTTGACCTTGAGGACTTCGTTGTCAGCAACCTTCTTCTTCCGATCGGAGCAATGGTTTACCTCCTGTTCTGCACAACAAAATTCGGCTGGGGCTTTGACAATTACTTTGAAGAATGTAACACGGGTAAAGGTCTTAAACTTTCAAGAGTGCTGAAGCCGTACCTTAAATACGCACTCCCCGTGCTGATTGTTATTGTGTTCGTTCAAGGCTTTATCGGGTAGTATTAACAATCCCCTACGGCTCAAATTGTGCAAATTCACACAATGTTACATTCCGACAAAATAACATATAAAACAAAAACTGTACAACCGAAAAAGGCTGTACAGTTTTTTATTTTGCGGTAGAACCGCATTACAGAAAGGCTTATTTAATTGAATCAATCCATTTTTGAATTTCAGACTTTGGTGTACGCAGAACTGATTCGTCAAAACGGATATTCATTTCCTGCTTTACATCGGCTGTACCGCAGGCATTTGCAAAATCTTTGAATGTGTGACCAATCCAACCGCCGTTGGTTGCAAACGGATAAACCGTCTTGCCTGAAAGGTCATTTTCCTTGAGAAATGTGTGCATTGCAGGGGCAAAAGTGTACCACCAAACAGGTGTTCCGAGAATTACCTCGTCATACTTGCTGAGGTCAATATTAAGCGGTTTTATTTCGGGACAATATCCGCTGTTCACTTCATCCTGTCCTTGATTTACAATCGAGTTGTAGTCTCCGTCATACGGAACAACAGTTTCGATTCTTGCAATGTCAGCACCCGTGCCTTTCTGAATCATCTCGGCAATGCTTTTTGTGTTGCCACGATAGGAATAATAAACGATAACTTTTTTCATATTCAGAAGCCGCCTTTCGATTAACCGAGTTTATTATATTCTTCATCGGTTACGGGTTCGCACCACTCATTTGAACATTCTTCGCCCGGCATTTCAGTTGCGATGTGTGAGAACCAGCTGTCCTTTTTAGCACCGTGCCAATGCTTAACCTCGGCTGGAATTACGATTACCTTACCCGGTGTAAGGCTTACAGGCTCTTTGCTCTCTTCCTGATACCAACCCTCACCTGCTGTGCAGATGAGGAGCTGACCGCCGCCGCTCTTTGCGTGGTGAATGTGCCAGTTGTTACGGCAACCAGGTTCAAATGTTACATTTAAAAGGTGAAGTCCGTCCTCGGGCTTTGTGAGTGAATTTAGGTATGACTCTCCGATAAAATATTTTGCATAAGCTGTGTTGGGAGTGCCTGTGCCGAATACATTCTGCTTTTCAAATTCATTCTTGTCTGCAATTTTCATAATATTCTCTCCCTGTGCAATTAAATTTTTTTAATCCAATCATTAACAATGCCTTCTGCCTTATCGGCATCACTTCCGAACAAGGGAAGTCCGTTTGTTACGGTTGCACCTTTGGCAGTATTTTTAATATCATTGACTGTGTTTGAAAGTCCGCTTCCCTCGTGAGTGCAGAACGGATGAATTGTTTTGCCCGTAAAATCAAATGCTTCAAGGAAAGTATAAACCGCCATAGGCATTGTTCCGCAGTAGTTTGGATAGCCGAGATAAATTTCATCGTAATCGTCAAGATTCGGCAATGAAACAAGTTCGGGTCTTGCCTTTGATTTAAGGTCTTTAACCGACTGAGCAACACATTCCTTGTAGTTTGCGGAATACGGAACTTTCTGCTCAATTTTAAACATATCGGCTCCTGTGAAGTCTGAAATCATTTTTGCAACCTTTTCGGTGTTGCCGACTTTTACATAACGGTACTGACCGCCGAAATAATTTTCATCTGCTCGTGAATAAAATGCAATTAACTTTGCCATTGTAAATCTCCTTTGTTTCAGAATTTTTACTATTTTTCAGTTTGTTTTTTACTTTACAGGAATATATTACACCCTGAAGTTGACTTTAAGTCAAGAGGCATTTTTGATTTTTTCGTATAATTTTTAATTAACTGCATAGGTTGCTTTCCGTACAACACTCTTAGTGTCGCTTTTCGCACAAATCGAAAAAACTTTTCACACTAAATGAAAAAAATTGAATTAATCATTTTTGCATATTGTTGCAGAAATGTTTCCGTAAAAAGAAAAACACCCTGCAGAAATTTTGCTTTCTGCAAGGTGTTTTTTGTGTTAATTATTCTTTTTTCGGTTGCCGTTTTGCTCTAAAATGAGATTTGTGCCGGTCTTTTTAATCTTATTTGGCTGATATTCAAGGATGTCAGCAACATCACAACCAAGGACTTCGCATATCCTGTCCAAATGTTCAATGTTAATGCGGTCACACATCTCATTATATATATCGCATATTGTCGCAGGTCTTATGCCGGTTTTACGAGCAAGTTCAGCCTGCGTTATGCGGTATTTGCCAAGCAAATCGGACAAATGAATTTTAATCATAATAACGCCCCGAGTAATATAATATACTACTGCGTTATTATTTTGCTTAATCGGTAATATTATTACTAAATCAGTAATTAGTTATGATAACTTCTTTAAATTCTGCACGATTTTCAGCGGTCGCTGGGAGCAAGTTTTGCCTGCTTACGCACTTAATATTGTAACCTTTATACAAGTCACGAATGAAATCGCAATCGTTATAGGATAGGATAAAACGCCCTTTAATCCCCTTTAAAACGGCATTTAAACGGATATGGTCATCTTTATTGAACTTAGTATAGTTGCGGTTATAGTAGCGTTCTGATGCCACATATGGCGGATCTACATAAAACAGAGCCGAATCACGGTCATATGTTTTAATAAGGTCTTCAAAATCCCTGTTTTCAATGATTACACTTTTTAATCGCTCCTTGTATTTTGGTAATTCAGAAACGATATTATAAATTGTTTTAGGGGCGGTCGCAAAAGAATTTCTATTGCTACCAAAGCTACATTTAATCAAGTAAAGATATCGTGCTGCCCTTTGCAGGTCAGTAAGCTCAACCTGATTCTCAATCTCATAGCGATACTGAGAAAACAGCTCTCGAGATTGTAACCAATCAATCTCCTTTTGTAGAGCAGAACAATTGTATTTTATCTGCTTATAAAGGTTAATCAGGTCGCCGTCAATATCATTAAATATCTCCATTTGACCTTTGATTTTATCCTTACCGAATAAGACCCAGCCTGCACCGCCACACACCTCTATGTATCGCTCGCAATCACCGGGAATAAGTGAAATAATCTGATTTTTAAGGTGACTTTTGCCACCAATCCAGCCGATAAAGCTACGCATTTTTACCTCCATAATAACTTTTTAGGGGCGTTATTATGGATATGTAAGATTAACCTAACGCTTTCTTTGCATTTGCAATTTTTTTATCTTTAGCCCAATTGCAATCATTGATAAGATGATAGATAACATTGACTGTTTTTTCATCTACAACGCCGTTAGCCGTGATATTACCTGCTCTCTGTGCCTCTTTTACAGCTTTCAAAGTGCCGTCACCGAAACCGTTTGAATTATCGACTTTCGTCTTGATGATACCCATATTGTAAAGTGTAATCAACTGTTTCTTGAATGCAAGTATTGCCGTATTATGTAAACCGTATTTAATCATTTCCTCATTCTCCTTATTTGATGTTTTACCGCTGAGCTGTGCAGTTACTTCGCTTGCAAGATTACCAAGTCTATTGTAAAGCCAGTCGCCCGGGCAGGATTTATTTGCAAACCACCTATGTACAGTCAAGACCATTTCACCCGACTTTGGCGAATAGTTTAAAGTCTTGTCCTCATTGCCAAACCAAAGCAGTTTAGTCTTGCCGTTTCGTTTGCAGATGTCAACACACAAGTCGACAAGTTTGTTGTATACTTTGCTGTTCATAGTGTACGGAGCTACCGTGTCGCTTGCACATTCGATTGTGACTGCCCTCTGGTCATTTGCATTGCTTGATGAACACCAAGAGCGATTGCCCTCATCAACACAAAGCAACACTCTGCCGTCATAGCCGATTCCGTAGTTACAGCTTGCCTCACAGGCTGTATTCATAAAGATGTTGCCGAGAGTTTCAACGCTACACTGACCGACTACACAATGTGGAGTAATGCGGTCAATACTGTGTGTGCGTTTACCGCTGTGATTTGGCGATAATTTAGTGTAATTTACAAGTTTTGAATTACTCATGTTATTCCTCGCTTTCTGATACTTCAGGCAGACCTGCCACCGATGTGAGTACCGACAATACACCTGCCAAAAGGCTTGCCGAGCCTACCGCAATCCAGTTTACATCTGTCATAACGGCTGACACGCCGATTGTTGCAACAGCAGTCTGTGCAACAGTCTTAATCGCTCTGACCGCCGTAGCTTTTGCCCATTCTTTGGTAAAAATTTTTTTCATTTTCAATCTTTCCTTTCGTTGTTTTTTTCGAGCTGTTCAATGCGATAGTTCGACATTCGACTGTTAATCACAATACCGCCAAGAGTACCCACCGCAGAACCTGCAAGCGTGATTAAAGCGATAATAATTTCAGTTGTCACTTATTCGACCTCGCTTTCTACCGGCTCGTCAACGGTCGGGGCTGCTCCCCACACCGCCATTACTGCGTTGTAGTATTCGTCAGAGAGAACCTTTCTCAACTGTTCTCTGCCGAATTCATCGTTCATATATGCATTGCGGATGTTTCCGCCGACCTGCATTTCTTCACCGTTAAAGGTCAAAAACTGCTGTCTGAGTACCGACACGCTGTCCTTTGTGAGCATATCAAGTGTGATTTTTTCTTTAAGTTCCATTTTTCATACCTCCGTTATTTTTATATTTTGTAAATCAAAGAAAAGTTTACCTGCTCATCAGCGACGAAATTATAAGCCTGTTTATTGAGCGGAGTAAACTGCAACCAAGCCGATTTATTTACACTTCCTCTGAACATTCCGCCGTTTTTGCTTATGCCGATATCATGAACAATCACATCCGATTTGTTTGAGAAAGGCATATTGAGCAAAGCTATTGTAGATGTTCCGCCTAAAGTTGTTGCGTTCATAATGACGGTGACATTTACAATAACGATATCGCCAATTTTTTCATAAAGGCAAGTTGCAGATTTTATTTTATCAATCTGAGTAGAGTACGGAGTAAGAGTAGCTGTACCAAGTTCGATATTTGACGAATCGTATTTAGTTGCCAAGGCGGTTTTATCTGCTTTAACAAGCAGAGCGCTGTAAACCGTACCGCTTGTCAGATAACACGGACTATTATTTTTGGGTTCACTGTCAAACGGCATTGAATTGAGCTTTTGGGCAAGTTTTTGGTCTGTTCTTTCCTTCGTATATGCGTCCGTAATTCCGTACCCTGCGAGTGTTGTTGCCTTATTTGCCTTGCTATTTATAATAGCTGTAAGAACTTTGTTCTGTACAGGATTAACGCTCTTAGCATCCAGTGCAGTATCGGTAAGCACAGCTCCACTCTCGGTCAGAGCAATGACACGGGACAATATGTCTAATAACTCTGGATAATAGTCAGAGGTAGTAATATCACCGTCATAATCGCTGTGGGTGTTAATTACAAACGGTTGAGTAGAGTAGGTGTGAGTGCCGTCTGTAAGCACGATTTTAGCTATAATCCTGCCAGCAGATGAAAGCATAGCTTTATCTGTAGTTACAGTAACAATATTTTTTGATACTGCAGCATTTACAGCAAAATAGTTATTATTGTTTTTTCCCTTACATACAGCTGTTGCACCGGTTGCATCGTAAGCCTCGCCGTCAGCGGTAAGGGTAATCTGTATCTTTCTGCCGATATCAAACTGTCCTGCGGATATAACAACAGGTGTAGCCTGACAATTTAAATCAAGCGTAATTTTAGCAACATATTCATTCATCGGCGTGCTCCTTTTCCGTTGTTGTAGCTTCGCCTGTGAGTTCTGCGATTACCTGTGATTTGACATCCACGAGCACTGATGACATTATGCCGTCAATAAGGCTTGCCGGAAAGCCGTATTTACTTACAATTGCATTAACAGCGGCAATAAGTTCAGACCGTGCTGATTGTAATGCTAATGGACTAAGTTTCGTCTGCATTTTTATCCTCCTTGATATCTACCGAATGAATATCTTTTGACCGTTCACCCGGTCTTGATTTGTCATTCTCAGATATTTCTTTTGTATTGATTATAAAATCCATTTTGCCTCCTTATAAAGTAAGGGCAGTCAAAATACCGTCCTTAAATGTCATTTTAAAGGCTCGCCATGTTGCAGCTCTACCATCATCGTGGTACGATTTCGCATAATAACCGCTAATGGTATCAGAGATTGCTCCGCCCTCGACTGACCAATCAACAAGTACTGCATTGCGTAATTTGTGATTGTGTAAATTCAAATCACAACCTGTATGTAGTTGGTTAGCTTCAAGCGAACCGATTTTTTGAGCGGCATATGTAAAAATAAGGGTATATGCAGAATCTGTTGATTTCATACGGTAGCACCAATCCATAAATGCCGAACCGTTTTCAAGGTTAAACGAAAGGTCACGCTTTGAAGTATCAGAAGCATAACAACCGGTACCTATGTAACCTACCTTAGTGCCTTTGTAGTAAAATTCTTGACCTGCTGAATTTAGCGACATTAGCTTTTTGCCGTTATTATCAAAAATATCATGTCCTGTTGATGACAAACTCATCAGCTTTCTATTCTGGGAATTGTACACATTTAGCTGTGCATTTTCAAATTTTATGTAATTTGAAATTTTGTTCCAAGCAATTTTGATGTCATCGGCAGACTGTTGGAGAAGAGTACCCCACCTGTCCGAACCGACAACCTTGTTGACTTCAAAAAATAATCCCTCGGCGGTCTGTGTAATCACCGAACTGTTGAGCGAACTTGCCCATGAATCGGACACATGAAGAACGGTTGTGTCTAAGTCCTGTTTAATCTCATTTACCTTGTTATGGTCGTGCAAAGTTTGTGCATCAAGAGCAGTAACCTTGTTTTGCAAGGTCTGCAATTTCCCTGTTATTTTGGCTGGCACGGTTGAAAGGGTGACCGTGTTGAGCGTTGCATCGGCAGGATACTCTTTAATCTCAACTATACGGTAGTTAATCCTTGTCTTGCGTTTTCGGTCAATCAGAGTAACCACATCATACAAATCAAAAGCAAGCACATCACCGTATGTGTCGGGCAATGTTTTTGCAAGGTCAATAACCTTAGCTGTGTAGGATTGCTCCGGCACAGCAAGCACGGCAAGTTTTGCTTTTGCATCGTCAAGCAAAGTTTGCTTGTTTGTATAGCGTTCGTCTCGCCATATAGCTGATATGACCTTGTCGGTATAGCTATGATTTTCAATGTAATTTTTGCCATTGTTTAGGCTGGCTATACTTAAATTATCTTTACCGTATGGATAAAGTCTTGTAACCAAACTTGTGGTACTGCCTTTGTAAGTCATATCGCTCAAATTAAGCTCATCGGTAAAGTAAGTGCCTGTCGGCTCGGTATTATTGTATGGCTTTATACAGTAAATAACCTTGTTAATTGTGTCAAAACGATAGCGAGTGTTATACGCCGTCGAGTTTTGGCAATAATCGAGGATGTCAAGCGTGGTTACATCAGTCAGCTCAAGGGTGCGGCGAGCGGCTACGAGGTCGGCATCAACAACAGTCCAACCTGTGCCTTTTAAAATCTCCGAGCATACGCTTGAAAAGCTAACGGTGCTCTTATTATAGGTCGGATAAACATTATAGTTGAGTCCCGTGAGGTCAAGCTCACAAGTTATGGTGCTTACCGTTTTACGCTCATTGATGCCGTTTATAAGGTAGCGCTGCCCGTCATACTCGACCGTACCATACAAAACAAAATACCTATATAATTCGTGGTCGGGTGATATATCAAACTGTAATGACATCAAACCGTCCTCTGAACGAGTGCGGAAAAAGGTGCTGTCAATGTCACGATAAACCTTTATGTCATCGCCGTAAAATACCTTTAAAAACATCTTAAACACCTCCTAAACTAAATGTAAATCGGTGTATAGGACATCGAAATTTCAACATCTGACTCCGTTGAAGAAATAATATTTTTTCCCGGGTTCAACACGGGGAAGTCAATCAAGTCAGAATCATTAAACTTATTTTTACCGTCCGCCGTTATAAGCCCTGCTACGCTGTCAATTACAACCGCCATACCTGATGTGACAGATTTAATTGTTACATCTGCCAATTTAACTTTGTTTTGAGTGTTTGCTATGCTGTTGTATTTAGCGGTAATGACAGGCAAGGTAGGTGTATTAGATTCGCAGATAATGTATCCGTTTGGTTTTACGCTTTGAGTTATTACAGCTTTATGTCTTACAGCATTAAATGTATATGTGACATCGTGTTCACCGCTACTGTCAAAGGTTGCGGCGGCAATACTGTTGACAATTGCCGTGTATATAAATCCATCAGGAAGAGCAATTTCAACTACTTTGCCAACAAGCAAGCCCTCAAATACAGTTATATTTTCGGTTGCTATTGCAAGGCGGTCGGAAACTGTCAAACCTTTTGCATAGTCACCAAGATAGTGAGGGTAAAAAGTCAAAGTTAAAGTCAAAGTTCTTGTGCCGGGAACGGAAGAAAACAGTAACGGAGCTGTTAAGATACTGCGAGAGGCAGATAAATTGTTGGTAACGGTTGTACCGCTGACCGAATAGCTTTGTAAACGGGCATTGTATGCGGAAATATCAACGCCGTTTATTGTCATTTCGTTAAGCATTTTATCTGTCCTCCCATGCAAGTTCTTCAGAAACATACGGCGTGAGTGCCACAGCTGTTTCTCGACCGTCAATATTAATTGAGGTGTGAATATCGCCTTTAAGGTTGTACTTACGCTCGTTATCCTCGCTCATCAGCTCGACATTGTGGTTGACATCAGCCGTGAATTTGGATCTGAGCATAGCCTGTCCTGCATTAACAGCTGACCTCATCTTAGACACAAGACCGTCAGCTGAAACACCAGCCTGCATACGCTCGGTAAAGGTAGAAGCAACATCATCAGCCTGCTTATACAGATTCGGAGCTTCGTCATCAAGTCCATTCTCACCGCCTTCGAGGGTGTAGGCAAAGATTTTTTTGAATACTTTTGAGGGGGAGTGTTCATCAAACATTTTCCTAAAAATATTGATAACACTGCCTGAAATTTCTGAGGCCTTAGAATAAAGCGAGTCCTGTTTTTCTGATAAACCAGTTTCCGCTCCTTCCATAGCATCTATAAAGCTTTGTTTAGTGTCTTCATCAAGGTTATCAAACGCTCCTAAAAATGCAGAATTTATTCCTTTAGCTTTTGTATCTGTTTCTCCGGTATATTGTTCATACAAACCCATTAATGATAGAAACGCAACCAACTGATTTTGGTACTTTTCATCAGAAAGTATTTTTTCCTGATTGTTACGAATCTCTCCCAGTTTTTTGCTGTACCTTGCATTTTCTTCTTCTTCGGCTTTTTCTTTGTTTGCAAGTGCAGTACCTGCCATAAGAGATTTTTGAGTATCAGTTAAATTTTTGTTGCTTATTTTGTAAAGCTCAGCATTATAATTACTTGCTATATCAATAAGTTTTTGTTTATGCGTTTGCTCGGCATCACTTTCATCTTGATTTAATTCTTTTAAATCTTTAGTTGTACTTTTCAACGCTTCTGCACGATTATAATAACCGTCTTTAATAATTTTAAGAGTATCCCCAGCCTCTTTATTAGCTGCACTAACAGCTTGCTGATAGCTTGCTTCTGCGGCTTTAACATCAGCATCATGTTCTTTCTGCGAATAATCACTATCCGTTTTCAACCTCAAATCAAGCAAGGCTACCTCTTCGGTATATTGCTCGTATGCTTTATCAATTACTGCTGTACGAGTTTCTTCGGCAGAGTTGGTAAGTTTTTGTGCTCTTTGAGTATATTCTTCAAGCGATAAATCAGATGCTTCATTTAGAGCTTTAGCCTGAGTTGTAACAACCCCTTGCTTTGCTTCTTCAATAGCAAGTTCTTGATCTGCAAGTTCGTGCATTTTGGCGAAAAGGTCTTCAAGTCTTTGAATTTCACCGCCGGTTAATTCTTTTCGATTTTCCGAGGCGATTTTACAAATCTCTGTAATTTCGGATTGAACATTGTCCATATTTTCGGACAACTTTTGTTTTTCATCATCGGAAATAATGATGTTTTCATTGAAGTTATCAAAGATACTGCCCGAGTTTTTAATATCGTTCATAAAATCGCCGAATTTTGAACCAATATCCTCATATGACGAACCAAGGTCATCGTTTGCTGACTGTAAATTAGCTTCTGCGGTTGCAAGATCCTCTGTTGACTGTGTTGCATCACCATTAGAGGTAGAAAATGCAATAATACCGGCTGTCAGTGCTGTTATGCCCGTTAAGATAAGCACAGCAGGATTGAGTGACATTGCCAAGTTCCAAGCATACTGAGCGGCTGTGGCAAGTGTAATCTCACCTGTTAATGCACCGACTGCAATTTGTTTAAGGGTAATCGTGCCGAGTGATGCCGCCTCTGCAAGGCTTTCTGCCGTGACTGATGCGGCGTGCTCTTTCATAAGAGCTGTGATAGACGATATGATTTTCCAAGCCTTCCACGCTGTTACTGCCGTTGCTACTATCGGCAACAATATGTTAAGATTGTCGGCTATCAAATCAACAGCTTTCGCAAGCGGTGGTATAACAACCTTTGCAATGTTAGTGATTGTTTTGCCAAGGTTAATCAATATGGTTTTAACGGTATTTATAGCCTTTTTAAGTCCGCCGTCCTCAAAGGACTTTTTAATAGTGTTGATAGCTTCCTTGACAGGTGCTTGCAACTCCTTGGGCAGGAGCTGTCTCTTATACACATCTCCGAGCCCACGAGACAGGCAGAAATCTCG
>ENA-UAED01000328-UAED01000328.1-human-gut-metagenome-genome-assembly--contig:-NODE-328-length-14462-cov-4.362949_pt1 | contig 14462 bp, 13 predicted proteins | sample MGYA00244278_ERZ654274 | MGnify/ENA primary metagenome ERZ654274 (study PRJEB26926, sample SAMN06165180) | human gut metagenome | biome: ENVO:00009003; feature: ENVO:2100002; material: ENVO:00002003...
CACCGGCGCAGTCGGCATGCGGCGCGCATAGCACACCACGCCTCCGGCGGCGCAAAGCAGCGCAAGCAGCGGGGCAAGCCACAAAACAAGCTTTGACAGCGGCTGCTTTAAGCTGGATTTTACCGGGAAGTAGGCAAGCAGCATGCCGGGAATCACCACGCCGAGCTCCAGAATTGGACGCAGCAGCTCCATTATGCCATCCGCCCCCTTTGAAGCAAGAACTCCATAAACGCCTGTCGGGCTGGCTTCAAAAGCTCTTGACTGACAAACACGCGGCTTCCGTCCGCCATGCGGAAGGCGGCGCCTTCCAGATCCTCCGCGTGTTCCAGATTCACGATCACGCCGCGCCCGCACACAAAAAAGCGTGTGTCATCCTTTAGCGGGGCGATGAAGGTCTTGAAGGGTTGGCGTGTGGCAAGCGTCTTTTGAACCGTCGTATGGACGTAGATCAAGTGGGCGAAGTGTTCTGCGTAGACGATGTCCTGATAGCGCAGATGGATCTCGCTTCCCTCCACCTTTAGCTCCATATATTTGTCCGGCTGCGGTATGCGGGCAAGCAGCTCGTCCGTCAGCGCATCGATGTCCGCTTCGGTAAAGGGCTTGACCAGATAGTGCAGCGCACGGACCTGAAATCCCTCCAGCGCGTGATCGGTGGAGGTCGTGGTAAACACCAGCAGGCAGTCCGTGTCGGTTTTCCGCAGCGTCCTTGCCGCCTCCATGCCCGTCATGCCATCCATATAAATATCCAGAAATGCGGCAGTAAAGGGCGCTTTCCTTGCCGCTTCCAGAAATGTCTCGCCGCTTTCGTATTCCAGAATATCCGCCTGCACATTTCTCCGGTGAAGCTGCTGCTCCAGCCGGTCTTTCAGCAGTGCACGTTCCGCAGCAAGATCATCCACAATCGCAATTCTCATGCAGGGTTCTCTCCTTGTGCTTGAATTCCAAGATAATTATATCACAGCGTGTCGAGGATGACAAAGAACCGCTGTCGGAATTCGTGCCAAAATCGCCCCTTTCGTGCTACGGCGCTTGAAAAAGCCAAATGACCTTTTTATACTGAGCGCAAGCAAGATGCTAAATCGGATGAAGGAAGGAGGGAGATCTGTGTATCGTATCGCCGTGCTGGCAGAGCAGAAAGTAGAGCGGCAGCACTACGCCGAGCAAATTACCCGGTTTTGTGAAGCGAAGGGGCTGTTTCCGCAGGTCATGCAATATGACGATCAGGAACGTTTTTTTGAAATGTCGCAGAAAGATGCTCCAACCAATGCCGTCATTGCACTTTCCGGAGTGGCAGGACTGAATGCAGCGGAGCATCTTCGCTCCTTATGCCCCGCGTGCCGGATGATCTGGTGCAGCGACTTGGATTTCTCCCTTCACGCCTTCCGGCTGCGGGCAGACTATTTCCTGCTGGAGCCGGTTTCCGAGGAAGCATTCCGGCGAGGACTGAATGCCTGGATTGAATAAACGGGCATCGAACCAAACCAAGACAACAAGCACAAAAATGGAGGATATCAATGAAAAAGAAAAAGTTACAATGTTCTGTACCAACCCTTCTGCTGGCCGGTGTGTTGTGCCTGACATTGGCGGCCTGCGGTGCGAAGCAGTCTTCCGACATGCTTGCATCGGATACAGACTCCGCGGCAAGCGCCGCCCTGCCGGTAAAGGCCATGAATGCCAAGCGTGTCGATGAAAACCCCTATATGGCAAAGAGCGACGCCAACATTCACCACGACGGCTACAATACCGACTCTACGGATGAAGTCCTGCCGCTTGGCATCTATCCGGAGATCAATGTTTCCTATGAAAAAACCAACGCGAACGCTTCGCCTGCCATTTACTTTGACAGCTACGGCCACGCAGTCGTTCCGCTGCTCGGCGGCATCGCCATCCGCGATCTGAATGCCGAAGAGACGAAGACTCTTGGCTATTTCTCTCCGAAGCAGCACGACGGCGGTGGTTACGTCATCCAGAGCTCCTACACGTTCCTTGACTCGGAAAACCGCATCGTCTGCCCCACCAGCAATAACCATGTGCTGATGCTGCGGGCAACCGATGAAGCAGGAAACGTCCTGCCGGAGTTTGAAAAGGTGCTGGACATTGACATCAAGGCGGCAGCCGAAGCTGCGCTCGGCAAGGAGCTGACGCAGAATCTTCTTTCCGTGGTCTTTGACTACGATGGAAACCTCTGGTTTGCAACCGGCGGCTTCCGCATCTATCCCGAGCGTGAGCAGCAGGGGGTGCTCGGCTACATAGCCCACTCGGCGATCGAGGCGATCCTAAACGGAGAGCAGGCCGACCTTTCGAAGGCCGTCTTCGTCTACGGGCTGGCGCTCGGCGAGGGTGCGGAAAACGGGATTGCCGCCTCCAAGGACGGCGCGGTCATCCTGACAAACCAGAACTGCTATCTGCTGCGTGCCAATAACGGTGTCGAGGCTGTCTGGTGTACGCCGTATGAGAGCGTCGGTGCGAAGGTCAGCGGCGAGGGTGACAAGACCACCGGCGGCGGTCTTGCCTGGGGCGGCGGCTGCTCCCCATCGCTGACGCCGGATCTTGTGATGTTCACCGACAATGCGGATCCAGTCAAGCTGCTGGCGCTCGATATGAAGACCGGTGAGATCGTTGCAAGCATGCCGGTTCTGGATGATCTGCCCGAGGGCTATCAGGTGGCGGTTGAAAACTCTGCCATCGTCTATGATGACAGCGAGGGCACCGTCAGCACGATTGTCTGCAACTGGTTCGGCGCAGGCAGCGCAGGCCTTGCCGATCCCGACAGCGATTCCTCCATCCAGAGCTATGCCAACATCTATGACACAAACTGGCTGACAAAGGGCAACTGCATGATCGCGCCCGGCGTCGAGCGCGTGGACACCGTGAAAACCGATTCCGGCTATGAGATGAAGAGCATCTGGTCTCGAAATGACCTGAGCGACACATCGATTCTCAAGCTCTCCACCGCGACGGGCTATATCTACGGCTATGTGCAGGATCTGGAAAGCGGCATGTGGCAGTACATCATTCTGGACTTTGCCACCGGCGAGACGGTATTCACCATGGACGTCTCCAACAAATATGGCTACAATAACATGGCTATCGGTATGTATGCCGGAAACAGCGGCAACGCGCTCTACTGCCCGACGGGTTATCTGGAGCTGCTGTGCTTGCAGGACCGCTTTGTGTATCTTCCCGAAATGCCCTACCGCAAGGTCGATCTCGATAAGGCCGCGCGGAACGTACTGACACAGGAACAGTTTGAGCAGGACGGCGGCGAAGGAGCGGTTGCAAGCTGGCGCAACACCGTGACAGTTGAAAACGTCCACCCCAACACGACGGTCTCGTTCCGGATGAACAATCTTTCCGGAAGCGCCGCTGATTTGAAGCTCTATGCCTACGGTGCAGACGGAAAGCTGGCGGAGGTCGGCAAAGAGCTGTGGACGATCACGGATGAAGCCGGGACTGGCGTGGATACCCTGGCCGACGGCACACTGTATGAGCTGCGTGTGAGCGTCGCGGACGGCGGCGCGTTCGACCTGAGCGAGGCGGAAAAGGAGATCAAAATTTCCGTTGTACTTGCGAAGTAAGACTCAAGGAAGGCTCCGGTGCCAAAAGCGCCGGAGCCTTCCTCAGCCTGTCAAAAAACCACAAAATCACCCCTGTTTCTGATATTCTGATATAATGAAAGAAACGGGGGTGTGCGCCGGTTCGGTGGCAAGCGTATAGCAGGTGGGAATCCGGCCTGGTAAGGCTTGGCAAGCCACCAGTATCGAGCCCTTGGAGCGTCAAAGGCCAACAATGACGTTTAAGCGTAGGACAGAGAGCAGGAAGGCCGTAATGCGAAAGCGTGAAGTGATAGATCTCCGTCATAGAATCAATTGTGTGGGATGGCCATGTGCCTCCGCGGTCATCAACAAGGAACGGTCGCTAACTGCAAGACCGGGAAAACACGCCGGAGTCCAAGAGCACGGCACACCTGACATTGTTATGTTTGTCATACCCGGGAGGCCTGAGTGGCTCCGCAGGAAAAAGAACTGCGGTAGGGAGTATCGGCCAAGCGCCTCGCCCCTTGTCCCATGCACGCCCCAACAATACCGGCGCACCATGAGGGTAACGGTTTCGATCTCCTTTTCCTTGTTCAAGTTCTGAAGTCCTTTCTGTTTTATAAATAGTTAGTCTCCTCTAACCGTCTGCTGGAAGAAAAGGCAGGCCACCTGTATGCAGTCTGCCTTTTGCCTGATGCGAAAGCCCGCAGACGCGCGGGGCTTACAGCACCAGCGAGGGCGCGGTGTAGACCCGTGTCTTCAGCTCGCTGTTGAGCATATACAGCCCCTTGCTGTCTCCGCCGAACAGCTCCATCTTGGTGATAAGGTCGGCGGCGTTCTTCTCTTCCTCGCCCTGCTCCTTAATGAACCAGTCCAGCATCTGCATGGCGCGGAAGTCCTTGGCCTCGTATGCGGCGGCGTAGATGGCATCGATGCTGGCGGTGACGAGCTTCTCATGCTCCAGCGCCTTTTTCAGCGGGGTCATGTGGTCGCCGCGTTCCCACTCCGGCTTTGCGACGGCCTCAAAGGTGACACCCTCGCCGTTATTCTGCAAATACTGATAAAACAGCATGGCGTGATCCCGTTCCTCCTGCGCCTGTACCCGGTACCAGTTCTCAAAGCCGTCTAAGCCCACGGAGGCGTAGTAGTTGGCAAAATCCAGATACAGATAGGCGGAGTAGAACTCCTTGTTGATCTGCTCGTTGAGCAGCTTCGATACGTTAGCGTTCATGATGCTTCTCCTCCATAAGATTGTCTTTTTCCTGCTCCCGGCAGGCAGGGCAGATATACCGTACCCAGAGCGATGCTGGGATGCTCCCTTTTCATCTCCAGGAACACCTGCTCCGCCGTGGGATGCTGCTGCAGTTCCGTTACGGCGGCCAATATCTCCTCTGCGTATTTTGGCATACCGCCAACCCTCCAAATGCAAGAATGAGTCTTATTCTTTTGCTTTTATTATACCTATATTTTTTTCTCTGTCAACAACCACAAAGGGCCTGTGCTCCAAAAGCTGCCTCGAAGTACCTTGACAGTTTTAACCGTATCTGTTATATTTCAGTATAAACTGTATCAGTAGCAAGCACAGTTACATTGTAGGTTGATTATGCGTCAGATATTACTTTTTGCGGCACTTGCCACCTCGCTTGCGCTGCTGAGCGGCTGCACGCTGTCCAAGACAAAAGCGGACACGGCGGAGGACATGACAGGCAAGGCGGCGTATCAGAAGATCAGCGCCGAGGACGCCTATGAGATGATGGTCTCGCAGGAGGTCGTGGTGGTGGATGTCCGCACCCGGGAGGAATACGATGGCGGGCATATTGAAAACGCCGTCCTTGTGCCCAACGAGAGCATCGGGAGCGAAATGCCCGAGACGCTGCCCGATAAGGAAGCGACGCTGCTGATCTACTGCCGCAGCGGCCGCCGCAGCAAGGATGCTGCACAAAAGCTGCTGGCGCTGGGGTATCAGAGCGTCTACGACTTCGGCGGCGTCATCGACTGGCCCTACGAGCTTGTGAAGGAGGGATGATTGTGGACAGTTCTTTTAATCTGGCCGTCCATGCGCTGATCTGCCTGAGCCACAGTGGACGCTCCCTCAGCAGCGAAGCGCTGGCGGAGAACATCTGCACCAATCCCACCCGCGTCCGCCGGGTGCTGGCGGGGCTGAAAAAGGCGGGAATGGTGGAGACCCGGGAGGGCTTGGACGGCGGCTACCGCCTGACGGCAGACCCCGCAACCCTTTCTCTCCGGCAGGTGGCGGAGGCGGTGAATACCCGCTTTGTGGACTGCGCGTGGCACAGCGGCGACATTGACCGGGACTGCTCCATCTGCTCTGGCATGGCGGGCGTGATGGATGCGCTGTACCGGAGCATGAATGAGGAATGCACCGCCTATCTCTCGCACATTACGATCACGGATATTGAAACACAGCTTTTTACACAGAAAGGGGTTTTGCAAATGGATGAAGTAGCTACGGTCTGTAGAGATCGGCAGGACAGCGTCAGCTCGTACAATCTGATTTGATCATACCCACAGTCGCTTTGGCTCTTGGTATTTTCTGTTTGAACTCCAAAAGCTTTGCAGAGCTCAAGGAGCCTAATCGTACAACCAGAGCAGCGCCGCGCCGATTTTCTCAAATTATGTGACGCCGTCACAGTAAAACCGCTTGTCACGCAGTATACTATACCCAAACAAAGGAAAGGAGCTGACAGATATGGCAGCTATGAATATGAATCAGGAGCAGTTTGAGCAGGCGATCCGGGAGGAAAAGCCCGTTTTGGTGGATTTCTGGGCGCCCTGGTGCGGCTACTGCCGGAGGATCGGCCCCGCGTATGAGAAGATCGGAGAGGAATACGCGGACAGCCTCGCCGTCGGAAAGATCAACATTGACGAGGAGCCGCGGCTGGCGGGGGCCGAGGGGATCGAGGTCATCCCAACTCTGGTGCTGTTCCGGAACGGAAAGGCTGTGGGTTCCATCACCGCGCCCGGCTCAAAGGCAGAGATCGACCGTTTCATTCAGGAAGCCTTGGCGAAATAACGGAGGGTTCAGATATGAACAACAATCATGTTTATGATATGATTGTGGTGGGCGGTGGACCGGGCGGCTACACCGCCGCCCTGTACGCGGCACGGGCGGGGCTGGACACCGTCGTGCTGGAAAAGCTGTCTGCCGGCGGGCAGATGGCCCTGACCGAGCAGATCGACAACTACCCCGGCTTTGAGAACGGGATCGACGGCTTCTCTCTGGCGGAGAAGATGCAAAAGCAGGCGGAGCGTTTTGGGGCACGCAGCGAATACGCGGAAGTTCTCCGCATGGATCTGACGGCGGTTCCCAAGCTCGTGGAGACCAGCGAGGGGATCTTCCGGGGGAAAACCGTGGTGCTGGCCACCGGTGCGGACCCCAGAACGCTGGGCGTGGCCGGAGAGGCGGAGCTGGTGGGCCGGGGCGTGGCCTACTGCGCCGCCTGCGACGGGATGTTTTACAAGGGCAAAACGGTGGTCGTGGTGGGCGGCGGAAATTCCGCCGCGGCGGACGCCCTCCTTCTCAGCCGCGTGGCGAAAAAAGTGATCCTCGTCCACCGCAGAGACACCCTGCGGGCCACCAAGATCTATCACGAGCCGCTGGCACAGGCCGAAAACGTGGAATTCCGTTGGAACAGCGTCGTTTCCGCGCTGCTTTCCGGGGACAGGCTGACCGGCGTCCGCCTGCGGGACACCGTCACCGGTGAGGAAAGCGTGGTGGACTGCGACGGCGTATTTGTCAGCGTGGGCCGACAGCCCGCCACGGCGCTGGCGGCGGGTCAGCTATCGCTGGACAAGGGCGGCTATATCGTGGCCGGAGAGACCACGGAGACCAGCGTTCCCGGCGTTTACGCCGTGGGCGATGTGCGGACAAAGCCTCTCCGTCAGGTGGTCACCGCCGTGGCGGACGGCGCGGTGGCAGTCCACATGGCGGAGAAATATATCGCGGAAAACCGATAAGGGAGGTAGATTGAAAAAGCCATGTTTAAGGTCAGGCCGGATACGACCGCAGTGGGGATGCCGACATATCTGCAAGGCAAACTGCCAGAGTGATGGCAGATAAGATAACCCATGTAAGATCGGGAGATATGTTGTCTCTCCATATCCAGTCCACGCAACAGTGAGCAACTGAACACAAAACACAGCCACAGATGTACTCTGCGGCTGTGTTTTTATGCGTTCTCAAGACTCCGGTCTCGCCCCACACCACATCGTGACCTCAACCTGAGATGACGGTACTCTGCCCTTGGGACATAAAGCAGATGAGTAAGACCATCATCTGTACGAGAATAGCTGCAATAGCTGCGGTTTGTTGCAGCTTATTCCGCGCAGAGCTCAGCCACCAGAGCATCCATCTGCGCCTCACTGGTTTGGTTCAGTGCGCCGCGCAGCGATACCTCCGTTTCACACAGTCGGAGTTCCTTCATCTTTTCCAACTCGGCGCGCATCAGCCGCGCGGCAGCAGGGGCCCATGAGCCGTTTTCCATGAGGCCGATCCGGCGGTTTCGGAATCCCTTTGTCTGTAAATGTTCCAAAAACTCCTTCATGGGAGGGAACAGTCCTCCGTCATAAGTGGAGCAGGCCAACACCAGTTTCCCACAGTAGAATGCGCTGGTCACGGCATAGGAAAGGTCTGTTGCCGTCAGATCGCACATGGTGACTTGTGCACCTTTTCCCTCCAGCTTGCTCTTGAGGGCCTCCGATGCATATGCGGTATTTCCATGGATGGATGCGTGAGCGATCAGGATGCCCTCCGGTTCTTCCGGTTTCCATTGTGACCAGAGATCATAGAGCCGCAGATACTCCCCCAAGTCTTCTGTGAGCATGGGGCCATGGAGCGGGCAGATCGTTTTGATCTCCAGCGCGGAGATTTTTTTCAGCAGCGCCTGCACCTGTGCGCCATACTTTCCGATAATATTGTAATAATACCGTCGGGCCTGCGGCACCCAGGGGGCACGGGCAGTCCGTTCCAGTGAGCCAAAGCGTCCGAAGGCATCCGCCGAGAACAGGATTTTTTCCGTTTCCTCATACGCCGTCATCACCTCCGGCCAGTGTACCATCGGCGCCAGCAGAAAGCGCAGCCGGTGCAAACCCAAGGAAAGCGTATCTCTTTCGCCAACCTCCAGCATACGGTCTTCCGACAATGCACCTGTGCCGAAGAACTGCTTGATCAGGGTAAATGTTTTCGCGTTTCCCACGATCTTCATCTCCGGGTACTTTTGTGCCAGCCGCATGAGGCTGCCGGAATGATCCGGCTCCATGTGTGTGACCACAAGATAGTCGGGGCTGCGCCCCTCCAACACCTGCGCTACATTGGAAAGCCATTCCTCCGCCGCCCGTGCGTCCACACTGTCCATCACGGCGATCTTCTCATCCAGAATGACATAGGAGTTGTAGCTCACTCCCATAGGCTGGACGGGGTACTGGTTTTCAAAGAGTGCCAATGTGTTATCATCCACCCCTACATAGCGGATGGCATCTGTTACCGTTTGGATAGCCATATAAAAAATACCTCCTATTTTCCTTACTCAGACTCTGACTGATAGGTTCTTCTTTTCTAACGGAACATACGCTCAACCGCGGATCGACGGTCGCGCATTTTACCGTTGCCTTGCTTCCCCCAGAGTCGTTACATGTGGTACACCGCAGCGGAGCGAAGTCCTTCCGGCAGGCCGTCGGGCGCAGCAGGTGAAAGTTCCCAGCGTACCTGCCCCGCCCACTGGGAGGCGACGGCGGAGAAGTGGAGCATGACAATACCGAGATCCAATGCGGCATCCAAATTATCGGTGTAGGCATCCTCCTGCTGCACCAAATAGATGCTGTGATCCTGCACAAGGAAGCCATAGGGCTGACGGTTGAGATAGCTGGGGGAGAGCGAAGCGGCGTAGAAGGACTGCCAGAGCATATCGTCGTAGAAGTCCATCATCTCGTCAAGCCCAGACTTGTTGCTCCAGCTCCCCATGTGAACCAAATCATGCACGCCCTTTTTGGGCGCGTAGTACTGCTGCTCGGCCCGCACATCGATCTGAGACATACTTAGGATATTCAGCCGCAGCTTTTTTGCGGTCTTTTCCCCGTAGCCAAAGGCAACGATTGCCGCCACCTCTAACGGGGTGGCGAGAGACAGTGCTTTTTTGATTTTGTCGCTGTCGGTGAAGGTCATCCAGCAGGTGTCAATGTCCAACTCAGTCAGCTTGAGGACGAGATCTTCCATCATGTAGCCGGCGTTGATGGCCGCATAGGAATGAGGGGCAGACATAAGGAGCAGGTAGTGCGGTGCTCCGATGAGAAATTGCTTATAGCCCGCTGAGCTCTCCAGTGCCGGCTGTGCATCCTTGTCCAAGACGATCAACTCCGTTGCAATCTCCGGGACAAGACGGGGGCAGGTCTTTTCATAGTAGGATCGGAGCTGGCCGATAGCCTCGCTCGGAACTTCCTTTTCGCGGAATGCGTGAACGGATCTGCGATTTTGAATCATAGCGCTGTAATTCATAGTAGTATCTCCTATTCTGATGTCTTTCGTTTTCTTATAAATCGTCTATCAGTGCGGTGCTCTTGGCGTAGGCGGTACTGCGTGCCTCAAAGAAATCGGTCTTGACCATGTTGGCGTCGGCGTACTGGCTGACCCATTCCATGCTCTCCGGTTCGCTCTCAAAGCCCGGATACAATGCGGGATAGCCAAGGCTCGTCCAGCGGAGGTTGCCGAGATAGCGGATGTAATCGCTGATCATCTGCCGGTTCAGCCCCGGGATGTCGTCGCCGATCACATAATGCCCCCATGCGATCTCCTGCTCCACGCCCTCACGCATCATCTCGCGCAGCGCTTGTACGCTCTCGGCGGTGAACAACTCCGGCTGCTCCTTTTGCAGCTCCGTGATGATATTGCGGAACAGCCACAAGTGCGTGTTCTCATCGCGGTTGATGTAGCGAATCTCCTGCGCCGAACCGGACATCTTCCCGTTTCGGGAGAGATTGTAGAAGAACATAAAGCCGCTGTAAAAATAGATGCCCTCCAAAATATAGTTCGCCATCATCACGCGCAGCAGCGTGGGAGCGTCCTTCCGCTCCTGAAACTCGTTGTAGCAGTCCCCAATGAAGGTGTTGCGGCGCAGCAGATGCTCGTCCGTTTTCCATTGGTAGAGGATGTCATTGCGCTCCACAGGAGAGCAGATGGTGTCGAGCATATAGCTGTAGCTCTGTGAGTGGACACACTCCTGAAACGCCTGAATGGACAGGCAGAGATTGACCTCGTTGGCGGTAATGTAGGCGCCGATATTAGGCAGGTTCGCTGTCTGAATGGAATCCAAAAAGACAAGAAAACTCAAAATTTTATCGTAGGCGCTGCGCTCGGCTGACAGCAGGCGGGGATAGTCCTTCACATCCTGCGAGAGATTGATCTCCTCAGGGATCCAAAAGTTGTTCATGGCCTGCCGGTACCAGTCGCTGACCCAAGCGTACTTCATATTGTTGAAGTCATTGAGGTTGGTGGTATTGCCGCCGATCATGCGCCGCAGGCGCACATCAAGGTCGCCCTCCGGGTTAAAGAGGGGCTTTTTCTTCAGTTCCGTCATGCTATCCTCCTTATGACGAGCAGCTTTCGCAGTCCTCGACCTCAAGGGCCTTGCTGCGGACATAGTAAATGGTCTTGACGCCGGCCCTCCACGCCTCTAAATACAGTCTGAGCACCTGACGCATGGAATAGTCGTTTGTGATATAGAGATTCATGCTCTGCGCCTGGTCAATATGTCTCTGGCGAAGGCCCGCGGCGCGCACCGACCAGCTTTGGTCGATCAGATGCGCCGCCTTATAGTACCACCATGTATCCATAGAAAGCTCCGGGGCAACGCGGGGCAGCATGCTGCCCTTTTTCTCCTCTAAGAAGAATTTCTTCATAATTGGATCGATGCCCGCCGACGTGCCGGAGAGGATAGATGTGCTGGAGGTGGGTGCGACCGCCAGCAGATAGGCGTTGCGCATTCCCTGCACCGCCACCGTTTCCGCAAGCGCCCGCCACTTTTCGGAGGTATAACCCCGCTTTTCAAAATACACGCCCTTCTGCCAGTCGCTGCCCTCAAAGAGCGCGTAACAACCCTTTTCCCGTGCCAGTGCTGTGTCCGCCTTGACGGCGGCGTAGTTGATGTGCTCGAACACCGCGTCGGTGAAGGCAAGGTGCTCATCGCTCTCCCAGCGGATGCCGCGCTTTGCCAGCATGTGGTGGTAGCCGCTGACGCCCAGGCCGATGCTGCGGTACTTCTGATTGGTAAGCCGCGCGTATTCCAACGGGTAGAAGTTGAGGTCGATCACATTATCCAGTGCGCGGATGGCCGTTTCCACCGTGCGTTCCATATAGGCCTCGTCCTCCACCGGCAGATTACCGAGAGACAGACTCGCCAGATTGCAGACCACAAACTCACCGGGGCGTGTGGCCGTCACCACCACTGTGTCGCCGTTCTCCGTGTGCACCTCAGTGCTGATATGCTCGATGGGCGCCATGTTCTGCGCGATCTCCGTGCAGAGATTGGAGCAATAGATCATTCCCGTGTGGCCGTTTGGGTTCATACGATTTACGCTGTCGCGGTTGAAGGCGAAGGGCGTGCCGGTCTCCACTGCCGAGCGAAGCACCAGCCGCACGATGTCCTTGACGGTGACGCTGCGCTTTTCGATGCGCGGGTCATTGACGCAGTCCAGATACCGCTTCTCCCATTCCGTACCCCAGTAATCCTCCAGAGCGTAGCCCTTGACCGTGAGGATCTCATGCGGACACATGAGATGCCACGGCGCGTCTATGTTCTCCTCCGCCAGTCGCCAGAAGAGATCCGGATAGCACACGGCGGGAAACACATCATGCGCCTTCATGCGGTCGTCGCCGTTGTTGGTGCGCAGTTGAAGGAATTCCGGCAGATCCCGGTGCCATGCGTCTAAGTAAACCGCCACAGCGCCCTGCCGCATCCCCAACTGATCCACCGCCACGGCGGTGTCGTTGACCAGCCGGATCCAGCGGATAACACCGCCCGCCGCCCCTTGAAAGCCGCGGATGGTGCTGCCTGCAGCGCGCACCTTACCGAAGTACATCCCCATTCCACCGCCGAATTTAGAGACCTTTGCGAAGTTGTCCAGCGAGCGGTAGATGCCGTCCAGACTGTCCGGCACAGTGTCCACAAAGCAGCTTGAAAGCTGATGGTAGGGCTTTCGTGCGTTGGACATGGTAGGTGTCGCCATCGTGACCTCCATACGGCTGAGCATATCGTAAAAGCGTTTTACCCACCCCATGCGGTCAGAGCCTTCGTTCATAGCAAGATGCAGCGCGATACCCAAAAACATCTCCTGCGGTGTTTCCAGCGGCACGCGGCTGCGTGACTGGATCACATAGCGTTTGAGCAGCAGGTCAAGGCCGGAGTAGGTGAACAGCTCGTCCCGTTCCGGGCAGAGAAAGCCCTCCGCCATGGCGATCTCCTCGTGGGTATAGTGGGCAAGGATATAGTCACCGTAGAGTCCCTTATCCGTCAGATAGCGAAGCCTGCCATAGAGGTCGCCGACGCCGCGCCCCTCCCATTCCTGTGCGTTGCGACAGCGAAAGGAGTGGTTCAGAAGCCGCGCCGCGATGAACTCCCACTTGGGTGCCTCTGCCGTAGTCAGCTCTACCGCCGCCTTGGTCAGTGCCTCAGCCCGCTCATCCTCCGTCATGCCCGGGCGACAGAAACTCTCAAACTTCATTTGAAGCGCCGCGAGGGAGTAGACTTCCTCGGTAAAATCCATCTGGATGCGGCGCAGCACCTCGTCAAGCGAGTCATCCCCCACCGTCCGCGCGATGGTATGCCGGACACGGCGCAGCGCAGACCGCTTTTCGCGGTAGAGGATGTACGCCTTGGCCACCTCATAGTGTCCGCGCTCCATGAGCGTTCGCTCCACCTCGTCCTGCACACGTTCCACGGTGAGCGGCACTGTGACGGAGAGATTGTCGAGAACGGTGGCGAGGATCTCATCCATCTCTCTGCTCCCGATCTCCTTGCCCTGTCCGTCAAACGCCTTTTTCATGGCGTTGAAAATTTTCTCCTGTTGAAAGGGAACAGACTCCCCGTTTCGTTTTCTGATCTCCATTTCGATCCTCTCATCTTCTCCGGTCACTTCTCATGTCCTTTTGGGCAAAGAGCGGGCAAGCGCAGTATCACGCTTGCCCGCTCTGTTTTTGAAAGCCGGTTTTTCTGCAGCCGACGCGGCGGGGCTGTTTGTTGTCTGTTGTCTTGGTTTTGGCTTCCCTGCCAGTCACTTCATAGATTCCAGAATGGCGTCCGCCAGTGCTTCCAGCTCAGTGCGCTTATCCGTGCCCATGGACGAGGCGAGGCTGAGCCGCTCGTTGAGCACCGTCATGTTCTTAAGCTCATTGTTGACGAATTTCTGCATGAGGTCACCGGACTTCACCGCCCATGAGCCGTTTTCAATGATGGCAAAGGTGCGGTTTTGCAGATTCAGTGCCTTCATATCCATGAGGAAATCGTGCATGGCGGGATAGATGCCGAGGTTGTAGGTCACAGAGGCCAGGACAATGTGACTGTACTTAAACGCCTCGGAGATCAGCTGGGAGACATGGGTGGAGGACACATCGTACATCGCCACCTTGCTCATGCCCTTATCGCAGAGCGACGTCGCCAGCGCCTGCGCCGCGTTCTCCGTGTTGCCATACATAGAGGCGTAGACGATGAGCACGCCCTGGGTCTCAGGGGCATAGCGGCTCCATGTGTCGTATTTTTCGATGAACCAGCCCAGATCCTTGCGCCACACGGGGCCGTGGAGCGGGCAGATGTACTTGATCTGATCCAAAACGCCGCCGGCCTTTTTCAGCAGGAGCTGGATATGGGGGCCGTACTTGCCCACGATATTGGTGAGGTAGCGGCGGGCGTCATCCAGCCA
>ENA-UAED01000410-UAED01000410.1-human-gut-metagenome-genome-assembly--contig:-NODE-410-length-12288-cov-4.302542_pt1 | contig 12288 bp, 9 predicted proteins | sample MGYA00244278_ERZ654274 | MGnify/ENA primary metagenome ERZ654274 (study PRJEB26926, sample SAMN06165180) | human gut metagenome | biome: ENVO:00009003; feature: ENVO:2100002; material: ENVO:00002003...
AGCCCATGCGATGGGCACCCGTTCGTACTTAGACTGGTCATCATAAATCGTACCGGAAACATCCCCCCACCAAGGAATCGTTTCTCCTGTTTCTTTATTACGGATAGGACTATTCCACTGTGCTATTTTCTGCCCGGCAAAACGAGGTCCCCAGGTCATGTCTCCATCCGAGATACCACCATCTGCTCCATCCCAAAAGGCATACTGACCATTAGAGCCCGAACCAAACTCTGTCTGAGTTTCAGGAAAGACCGTAAATCCGGCAGAAACCATACTGGACAATCCGGCCGTAACAGTCAATCCATCCTCTTTCGCCAGTTTGGTAGTGATCAAAATAGCACCGTCTTTACCCCGCGAACCATACAAAGCAGCGGCGGCAGTTCCCTTCAAAACATTAATACTTTCTATATTTTCGGGAGATACGTCAAAAAGATCCGACTCCACAGGCACACCGTCAATCACCATCAACGGAGTCTTTCCACGTAAGGAAAACGAAGGAGCCTGAAAAATACCGGTAGGATTATTTACCGTCAAACCGGCTACCTGACCCGACAAGGCATTACCAACATTCACCGTACCCGGCTGGTCTAAAGCCTCGGTATTGACTTGTTGGGTAGTATATCCCAACTTCTTTTTCTGCTGCTTGATACCGATAGCAGTTACCACTACTTCGTCAATGGCCTGCACATCGTCATTCATCGTCACGTTAATCACCGTTTGTCCATCTACTTGTTTCTCTACCGGAGTATATCCGATATAAGAAAAAATCAATACACCATTGGCGGGCACTTCCACTGAATAACGCCCATCCATATCTGTCACCGTACCCACTGTTGAGTTTTTAACCATTACGCTGGCACCGATAATCACATCCGACTTATCCCGCACCACACCGGTCACTCTGAGATTCTGCGCCTTCACGCAAAGGCATAGCAAGGTCATAACAATGACCAAGCACTGTTTAGTTTTCATTTATATATAATTGTTAGTTTATCCTGAAAAGAAAGAATTCAATAGATACTTTTAAGGCTGACACGGCGGAATACACCCAACAAATGAGATACGTCCTTTTTATTCTCTTGTAAAGCAGTCTCAAAAGACTCCGTATCCGAGTCGATAGCGGCCAACGCCACTTTCAGCACCCCTGTAAACTCCTGCTCCGCCTTATCCTGCGGCAGCAGGTCTTTCCTTACCTGACGGTTCAGTTCTTTTTCAATGGTACGTACTGCATTGTAGATTTCCGGCTTACGAATCACCGTACGACGCGTCGGATCTCCGGGTACCACCTCTTCCTTCACCACATAAGTATCTTTAAATGAATCATACAGGAAGGCTACCTTCTTACCTAATTTATGATTAGAAACCAATGCAGCCAGCTCTTCGGAAGAAGGGGTTTCAACAGTAGAGTAAAACTCCCATGTTTCCACCTTAGCCGAAGATGCATCCGTTTTCACATTCTCTTTTTTATCACGTACCGGATAAAACGGCATAGCCCACATCTGTTGGGCAAACAAACTGATACTCAAAAAAGCAACGGTTAAAATGAACTTCTTTTTCATAACTTTAAGTTTATTGTTTTCTGCCGCAAAGAAACGAACTGCACATTTCAATCCAAATACAAAAAGATGAAACTCACATAACAATTCAAAAAACAGAAAGGAGATAAAAAAAGTGTGTGGATATGCCCTGCACATCCACACACCACCTATGCTTTTATTACAAAAGAATTACGCTTAGAAAGCCTTCTTGTAAAGTTCCAGAATAATTTCTTCCGTCACTTCACGAGGATTGCCCGGCGTACACACATCGGCAATAGCCGAAGCGGCCAGACGGGGCAAGTCTTCTTCCTTAATACCCAGTTCAGACAAATGCTGAGGGATACCCACCTTGACAGACAATGCCTTCACCGCCTCAACAGCAGCCTTCGCAGCCTCTTCCCGGCTCATGCCATCCTTGTACACATTCATTGCCTTGGCGATATCTACATATTTGGACAAAGCAGCCGGAGCATTGAACTCCATGATGACAGGCAGCAACAGTGCATTAGCCACACCGTGAGGAATATCGAAGATAGCTCCCAACGGATGAGCCATACCGTGAACCACGCCCAAGCCTACATTAGAGAACGCCATACCTGCAATGTACTGTGCCACGGCCATACCGTTACGGGCTTCCGCATTGGTAGGCTCGAAGACAGCGGTTTCCAGATAACGGGCAATCATTTCGATCGCCTTGATCTCGAACATATCGCTCATTTCCCAAGCGCCTTTGGTTATCAACCCTTCGATGGCGTGGGTCAGTGCGTCCAAACCGGTAGAAGCAGTCAGCCCTTTAGGCAGAGTGTACATCAGTTCCGCATCCACAATAGCGATGGCGGGAATATCGTTCGGGTCTACACAAACCATCTTCTTATGGTTTTCCTCATCCGTGATGACATAGTTGATAGTCACCTCGGCGGCAGTACCGGCGGTAGTGGGCAGTGCAATGATAGGCACTGACTTTTTCCTTGTAGGAGCCACACCTTCCAGTGACACCACATCACTGAAGTCTGGATTATTAGTGATGATACCAATCGCTTTCGAAGTATCGATAGACGAACCGCCGCCGATAGCCAGAATAAAGTCCGCTCCTGATTTTGCAAAAGCTTCAACTCCCGCCTTTACATTGCTTACGGTAGGATTCGGTTTGATTTCACTGAATATTTCATAAGGAATACCTGCATTCTCCAAGACTTTCAACACTTTATCAGCCACACCGAACTTAATCAAGTCCTTGTCTGTAGCAACAAACGCCTTATGCAAGCCCAAACGTTTAATCTCTTGTGGAAGCACTTCACGCGCACCCGGACCGAAGTAAGATACTTCGTTCAATACAAATCTGTTAATCATAGTTTTTTTAATTATGTAGTTTGGTTGCAAACTTAGTACAAATTCTTGAGAAAACGGCTCTTTAAAAAGATTCTTATAGTATGTTTTTTGGCATTCATGCACCCCGCCTTCAGTCCATTCAGCACGGTTAACACACTGTCACACAACAAATAAGACTGACAGAAGCCCCTTCAGCCTCCTGTCAGTCCTTTCAGCCGGCCTGATGGACGGGAATTATGCCGCCAGCACCACCTTGTACAGATTTCCTTTCTCCGTATGCATCCGTTCCGCCCCCATGGCGCTCATCATCTTGCCGAAACGCACCACCGTCATGCCGCGCATAGCCGCAGGATAACGGCTCTGCAAAATGGTGAAAATGACCGAGGCCGAATAGAGTTTGAACTCCTCTCCCGCCTCAGGCAGGCGAAAACAACGGTAGAACACCTCCTGCTCTACGGGCATGGCATAGAACTCGCGGTTGCGCAATTGCAGTTCCGCTTCCTCTTCGGCCGAAAACCAATAACGCTCGCCGCCCTCCAGCTCCGCCTTCAATTGGGCAAACAATTGCTTGTGCTCCAGTGGCGTGCAGTCTATTTTCTCTTTCACCTCGGCACAAAGATAACGGCGACTGCCCGTGGGGTCGGTCAGCAAATCCTTATGATTACTGGTTCCTATAAACGAAGCCATGCGGGGCAGGTGACTGTAGGATGAACGGTGCGACTTACGGAAATCCAACTTCTTCATCTGCATCAGTGTCTTGAGCAACGGCAGTTTTTGAGGAGAAAGACGGTCATACTCATCCAGATTAATCAGCCCGAACTGCGCCAGTTTCTGTTCGCAGCCCGACTGGCCCGTCAACTCAAAACTGTCCGTGTAATAATCTCTCAACCCGTCGGGCATCAACAACTGACAAAAAGTAGATTTACACTTGCCCTGCATACGGCTCACCAACATAGGGGCCACTGCATTGGCGCAACGGTCCATGCGTCCTGCCCACTGGGCGGCCATTCCCAGCATCCAGCGGTGAAAGCCGTTTATCCAGAAAGTTTTCTTCGAGATGCGCTGCGCCAGCGGAGTGATACGGTCCACTCCGTCCCATTGGGGCAGTGTATCCATATAAGTAAGGAAAGGGTGATAGTCTTCCAAGCGTTCCGAATGGAGCAGGCGGCTCACATCCTTATCCCAGCAATTGATGCGATGACGGTGCGCTTCCAGGCACAAGGTGTTCAAGGTACGCTGAGTCACTATCTTATAAGGTGTGTCCGTCCCTTGCCCCTTCGCGCAATATTCGGGTTGTTCCGTCAACACGTTGAAACGGAACTCATAGTGTTTCCACAAGTAGTTCTCCAGACGGTCTTGCACCTCCCGGTTATCCGCAGCCTGTTCTTTTTCCCTTTTATCCGAAGAAGGGCCTGCCTGTTTCGCCGTTGCAGTTTCACCGTTCCATAACTTGCACCATTCCATCACCTTCCGAATCATTTCTTTCATCATGATTTTATTGTTTTTTTAGTTGTTGTTTCCACAAAGATAGCACATTGAAAAGCCTTTGTCAAGGGATTTCCGGCGTTTCGGGATGAAAAGTGACTAAGCGTAAACATCCTTATGTAAAAGGGTTTTCATCAGGACAAGTTCGTGTTCTCCTCTTGACAAGTACAGTGTTTCACTTAAGTGATGAAGTTTCATCACCCAAGTAGTACAAGCTCATCACTAGGGTGATAAGGTTTCATCACTTTAGTGAAACGATAAACTTATCAGGAAGCAACAGGATGCATAACAAGGAAGATAAAGGATATGCTCCAAGAAAAGACAGCTAAGTATTTCTTAAAATACAGGCATGACGGACACACCTCTCATCTAACAGGTAGGAACAAAAATATGGGCTGGAAGTAACTGACAGGAAACTGAAGGTTCTCCTATCAGGATACTTCCCTATTTTACAAGCAGTTAGACCGGCTGAATGAACTGAAGAGACACTCCGGTTTTCATGTACCGAAGCCCCTTTTCCATCATTACAGCTGGTTCACCGCCGTCAAATACTTATCCATCGTTGTAGCCTTCTTTATCGCTTTCTTTATCTTCCGGTCCGCATCGGGCAGCAGGTATTCCCAATAAGGCTTCATTTTACTCAGCAATTGCGCCTCTCCCTGTAAATGGGCTTCATAATATTGAAGAAGGCGTGCGTGAAGCGCCTTCACCTTTTCATGCAGCTCATCGGGAGAAAAAACGGTTCCGTTTGCATATTCCCAAGCCAAAGCAGGATTGGCCAGCAACCCGCGTCCCAGCATGACGCCCTCCAGGCGGGGAAACTCCTCGTCCACCTTCCGGATATCTTCCACCGTCAGCAAGTCACCGTTATACACCAACGGATGGGCGCACTCCTCATAGAAAGCGGTGAACGCAGCCAAGTCCACCTCTCCTTTGTACTGTTGCTTCCCGATACGAGGATGCAGAACGATCCGCCGCAAGGGGGCAGCGTTCAACAAAGGCAACAACGGCCGCCATTCATCCGCACACTCCCATCCCAATCTCATCTTGACGGAGAAACCCAGTTCCGGATAGTGCACCAGCTCTTTCAATAAAGCTTCCACCTCGGCCGGATACGGCAAAATGCCCGAACCCTTATGTTTCCCTGTCATCAGGGGAAAAGGACAACCCATATTGATATCCGCTTCCTTGTACCCTTTCTCTATAAACAAACCGGCCAGCCGTTCCAGTTCGGCAGGAGTGGAAGCGATAAGCTGGGGAATCAGCCGGGACACAGTATTGTTTTCAGAAGCGATCTCCCGTACATCCTTGTTACGGAACTCTCCTTTCTCCATCCGCACAAAGGGGGTATAATAAGCATCTATCCCACCAAAAACTTCCTGATGAAGATTTCTCCAGGGGGCTTCCGTAAAACCTTGCAAAGGGGCAGCGTACAGTTTCATTTGTTTCTTTTTTTAAGTTTATCTGCAAAGTAACACATTTTTCTTATACCTTTGCCTTATGGAAAAGTATATTTATGAACTGAAGATGAAGGTACGCGATTATGAATGCGACCTGCAGGGTATTGTGAACAATGCCAACTATCAACATTATCTGGAACATACGCGCCATGAGTTTCTCACATCGGTGGGCATCAGTTTCGCACGCTTGCACGAAGAAGGAGTGGACCCGGTAGTGGCGAGGCTCACCATGGCGTTCAAAACTCCGCTGCGCAGCGGTGACGAATTCGTGTCCAAGCTCTATCTGAAAAAAGAAGGTATTAAATATGTGTTCTATCAGGACATTTTCCGTCTGCCCGACATGAAAGTGACTGTCAAGGCCACTGTAGAATCAGTATGCGTGGTAAACGGCAGATTAGGGGACAGCGCTCTATTTGACGAGACTTTCGCCCCCTATCTGAGCGAATGACACAAGACGAACAAATTTGCAGCCTGGCCCTGACCCGGATACCGGGATTGGGACTGACAGGCGCATTCAGACTGGTGAGCAGTCTGGGAAGCGCCACCCGTGTTTTCGAACACCGCAAAGAGCTGTCACAACTGGTCCCCGGAGTAAGCGAAAAGATCATTACTGCGTTGAATAACTCCGAAGCTTTCCGGCGTGCAGAGCAGGAACTTACTTTCTGTGAGAAAAATCATATCCGCTGCCTCACCTTAAATGATGAAGGTTATCCCGGCCGTTTGCGTGAATGTGATGATGCTCCGCTAGCTTTATTTTACCGGGGAAATGCCGATCTGAATGCACTGCATGTCATCAACATGGTAGGAACCCGTCATGCCACCCCCTACGGACAGGATATCTGCACCCGTTTCCTTGCCGACTTGTCGGTATTGTGCCCAAACGCCTTGATAGTGAGCGGGCTGGCTTATGGCATTGATATCCATGCGCATCGTGCCGCCCTGCAGAATCATTTCAAGACCATAGGCGTGCTGGCCCACGGACTGGACCGTATTTATCCTGCCGAACATCGGAAGACAGCCATCAGCATGTTGGAACAAGGAGGGTTACTGACCGAATTTACAAGCGGAACCAATCCCGACAGGCAGAATTTCGTGAAACGAAACCGCATTGTGGCAGGTATGAGTGACGCCACCGTCGTTATCGAATCCGCCGCCAAAGGGGGAGCCCTCATCACCGCCGAACTGGCGGAAAGTTATCACCGGGACTGTTTTGCCTTTCCGGGACGATGCAACGACGAATATTCCATAGGCTGCAACAATCTGATAAGAAAAAACCAGGCAGTGCTTATCACATCGGCCGAAGATTTAGTGAAGGCCATGGGATGGGAAAGCAGCCCCAAAACCGAGAAAACAGTACAACGGGAATTGTTCCCTGATTTAAGCGAGGAAGAGGAACGAATAGTAAAACGACTCGGCAAAATGCCGGAAGGATTACAAATCAACACATTGGTGATAGACACCAACATACCTGTAAACCGAATGAGTGCATTACTGTTTGAATTAGAAATGAAAGGGGTGATACGAGCACTGGCAGGAGGAGTGTACCGGTTAATAATGTAACCATGTATCAAGATACTCATATACCCATTGACATACGGTAGCTGTACCGTGAACGGGTACATGAGTATATTGATGCATGGTTATTGCACTCCTAGTTCGGCAAAGCCCATCGGTCCGTCATTTTCCACCATCCGCACTGCTTTCAACAGCACATATCTGGCTGTTACCGGACTGAAGTAGACCGATTGGAGAATCGGATTGTTCTTGATGTTCGAGAATTCCCCGCTGCTCACCACCTGGTTCACCGCACCGGCTTCCGTGCCGACTGAAATCTCATAGGCAGCTATCAGTCCTTTGTTATACTCGCTCTGGTCGGGTAAATAATGGAAAGAAGAAACAGTCTGTTCCGTACCTAAATCCACCAGAAGCGTATTGCCGTCCACAAAGCAAGTAGTGGCGGCATCTTTATCCGCACATTTTCCGGCTTCCGCTTCATCTACCTTCGGCAATGTAAACGGATATGTTTTCAGTTCCTCCGCTTTTGCTGTAAACACATCAAGGGTTTCTCCTGCATAATAAGCCTCTATATTATTGATACACAGGCAGGCGCGTGATTTCTCAAAGTTCACGCGAAGTTTGTCCGTAGTGACAGTCTCAAAACGAAGCAAACGTTTATAACCGATTGTAGTAGTCTCTTCATTCAGTTTCACAGGCAGCCACTCCCCTTCCTTATTATATTCCACCACAAAGGACTGTACACGCTGTCCCAACGGAATGTATTCCTGCAACAGCATACGGTTTACCTTCTGCGGGGCCGGCCATTCAAACTCGATAACAGCCGATGTGACGCTATCCTCCGTAGCCCAATATGTATCATACTCTCCATCCGTCACCGCCTTTGCCGTATATTTTCCACCCCGTTCATTGGAAACTATCGGAAGAACACCTTTCAACAGATTGTTTGCCAGCTGTTTCTGAACATTCTTATAAAAGTCAACCGCATTCGCCGAATCTACCGGATGAATCAACCCATCCCGGTTTACAGGAAAATTGAGCAACAAAGTCGCATTGTGCCCCACACTGCGGTAATAAAGATCTGTCAATTGCTCCACCGTCTTCACCCTGTCATCTTCCTCCGGATGATAAAACCAGCCCGGACGGATAGACACATCACACTCGGCAGCCGTCCACTGATTGCCGTCCGCATGTCCGTATTGCAGTTCCCTATACTTAGGATATCCCGGATAAACCTCTCCGGCACGCAAGAAAGACCAGTTTGTCGCTCCGGCAAATCCATTCTCGTTACCTACCCAGCGGCATCCGGGACCGCCATCCGAGAATACAACAGCTTGCGGCTGAAACTTGTCAATCATTTCATAGGCACGCGCATAGTCATAGTAAGTCTTCCGGTCTATGGTACGGGAATCTTTTGCTCCGCCATACCAGCCATCACCGCCATTGGCCCCGTCAAACCAGATTTCAAACACCGGACCATAATTGGTCAGCAACTCGTACAACTGTCGATAGAAATAATCCACATATTCCGGAGTTCCATAATTGGCCTGATGCCTGTCCCACGGTGAGAGATAGACAGCGAATTTTATACCATACTTCTTGCAAGCTTCCGAAAGATCACGCACTATATCCCCTTTTCCGTCTTTATAAGGCGTGTTACGGATACAGTATTCGGTCAGCCCCGTAGGCCACAGGCAAAATCCGTCATGATGTTTTGCCGTAAGGATAACTCCTTTCATCCCTGCCGCCACAAAGGTTTTCACCCATTGTTCGCAGTCCAGTTTGACAGGATTGAATGTAGCAGGATCGGAATCTCCATATCCCCATTCACGATCATTGAACGTGTTCAGTCCGAAATGTACGAAAGCGTATGTCTCCATTTTCTGCCAATCCACCTGTTTCTTTTCAGGAATGGGGAAAACAGGTTCAGGAGCATTCACAGCTGGAGCGCAGGCATTCAGTAATGCAACAGCAGCTCCCAAGCATAAAAGGTTTGCGTGTCTTTTCATTTAGATTGTCAATTAATTACATTGACACAAAGATAACATAAAATCCGATGGATGAAAACAAGAAGCTGAATATTTTAAAAGACAGGAAACTTGACAGGCAGGAAAAGAACAAAAGCGAAGGGCTTAAAAAAGGAAAAGGAGCAACGCTTTGCTCCAACCTTTGTTAACCTTAAATCTAATACTATGAAAAAAATCACATGACAAATGTACAACTTACACTCAATACCTCCAAATATTTGGTTCATTTTTGCTTTTCATTTAGTATTATTTCACAAATACAACCGTTTTCGCACACAACATTACAATTAGATTGAAAAACACGGATTAAAAAAGGAATATGAAACATTGCCCTATCCATATGATAAGACCGTTCATTTCTGTCCATTGGAAAGTAAAAAGCAAAAAGAAAGTATTCCTCTGATTATTCACTCCAAATAAAAGTAAGCTTCCCTGCCCTTCTCATTATCCGGCTGCCCAAACTTGCAAATTCTGTCCAATCGCTTCACTAACCCTTTCACGTCCGAAAATAGAACATTTAATACGTTTTTTTTCAGATTTTATCACCTATATTTGCTCCACACATAATGGTAATCCATGGAAAAACGCACTACTATATTCAGCATATTTGTGTTTTTGTGCCTACTGACCAATAGCACTTATGCCCGGACGACAGAGTACGAAAATCCAAGAGATACCATATTGGACATGATGCTCTATTTTGACCTGAAGGCCCGACAGGCGGACAAGGATTACCAAGGAAACGGTAAAACGCTGGCAACATTGGATTCCCTGCTTGCCCATCCTGCCCGCAGCAGACATCTTTATTCCATTATTCTGGTTTCACCGGATTCATATAACGGAAAAAAAGAACCGGACATAGCGCCGGGCCTAAAAAGAAGCGAGGAAGTAAAAGCGTTCTTATGTCGGAAATATCCGCAAGTCAATGCCGCCCAAATCTGTATCCGTACAGGAGAAGAATACGGGGATGCCTTACGGAAACTGATAACGGACGACAGGCTGGTCCCCGACCGGGAGGATGTATTGGCATTGATAGATTATCACCATGACAATCCTGTAAAAATGCAAGATTTCTTGCAACATCTGGATGCCGGCATACCTTATCAATATATTTCCAACCGGCTGCTACCGGAGCTCAGACGGACAAAAATAAGAGTCTGCCTGTCTTATCCGGAAGAAAAGGAAGGAAAAAACTCCTCCACGGAACAGGCGGCCATGATAGAAGAAACTGAATTCATTCCGATTGACAGGGAAACGACCATTGCGCCAATGGCGGTGCAAGCACTCCCACAAAAGGAAAGGAGACAAGTAATAACAGAAACAGAAAAAACAGTAACAAAGGCAGAAAAGGAAAAAGAGACAAAAGCAAAACGGGGAAAAAAGCCCAAAGAAAAGGCAGCAAGAAGAGACAAGACAGCCGGCAACACAGTGCTTGCACTGAAAAATAATTTATTGTACGACCTGGCACTGGCGCCTAATATAGAAATAGAAATTCCTGTAGGAAAGCGGTGGTCAGTGAACCTGGAATATAAAAGCCCCTGGTGGTCCAACAGTAGCAAAGAAATCTGCTACCAGCTGATTTCGGGAGGAATAGAAAGCCGCTACTGGCTGGGCAACCGTGAACTGCATCACCGGTTGAACGGACATTTCTTTGGATTGTATGCCGAAGGAGGTATCTACGACTTTCAGTTTAAAGGAGACGGCTACCAAGGTAAATATTACGGTGCGGCAGGATTCACTTATGGATATTCCACTTCAGTGTCACGGCATCTGGCATTGGAATTCAGCCTGGGCATAGGCTACCTGACCACGGAATATCAAAAGTACACTCCCTATGAAGGGTCACTAGTTTGGATGAGTAGCGGGAATTACACCTTTATAGGCCCTACGAAAGCAAAAATTTCGTTGGTATGGTTGATAACCAAGAAAAGAGGGAGAAAATGAAAAAGACAAGGTACGTAGCTCTTGTACTTTTATCTTCACTATTGATTTTAGTGGGATGCAGCCGCCGCGAGATTCTGGACGATTACCCCGTAACAGGAATAAACATCCGTCTGAATTGGGAAGGAGTAACCGACCGTCTGCCGGAAGGAGTCCGGATCATCTTCTATCCCAAGGACAGCCAAGGAAGGAAGATTGATACCTACTTACCGGCGAAAGGCGGAGAAATAAAAGTACCTCCGGGACATTATTCGGCAGTGATTTACAATTATGACACCGAAGTAGTGCAAATAAAAGACGAAGGTAGCTACGAAACAATAATGGCATGTACAGGAAACTGTACGGGACTGGGTGCCGAGGAAACGAAAGACATGGTATGGGGACCGGATAATTTTTATGTAGCAACCCTGGACGATGTAGAGATAGGAAAAGAGGAAGAATTACCGACACTAGAGGTAAAACCAAAATCTGTGGTAACCACTTACACTTTTTCAATAAAGACAGAAGGGCTGAAAAATGTTGCATCCATCCTGGGCAGTGTTTCCGGAATGGCTGAATGTTACCACCTGGGCAAAGGAGCCAGCCTATGCCGGTTCGCTCCTATTTATTGTGAAACCAGTAAAGGGAATGGGGCTATAAAAGGGAGTTTTACCTGCTTTGGGCATCCCAAACTGACGCAAGCAAGAGCCGATATCACTCAGTTTCTGAACTTGATTATAGTAAAAGTGGATGGTTCCAAACAGGAAGCGAAAGTAGAAATAACGGAAGCGGTAAAACCTCCTGAAGATAAAGACGAACCGGGAGGAGGTGATGAAAAACCTCAAGAGCCGGAGATAGAGATCGAACTTCCGGATGATGAGAAGATTGTGGTGGATGATGTAGAGATTCCTCCTGATGAAAGTGACGGTGGATTTGATGGGAACGTTAGTGACTGGGATGATGAAACGAATGTAGAATTACCGGTCGGTTAAAATATAGAATAAAGAGTCATAG
>ENA-UAED01000422-UAED01000422.1-human-gut-metagenome-genome-assembly--contig:-NODE-422-length-12126-cov-6.306354_pt1 | contig 12126 bp, 6 predicted proteins | sample MGYA00244278_ERZ654274 | MGnify/ENA primary metagenome ERZ654274 (study PRJEB26926, sample SAMN06165180) | human gut metagenome | biome: ENVO:00009003; feature: ENVO:2100002; material: ENVO:00002003...
TACGAGATTTCTGCCTGTCTCGTGGGCTCGGAGATGTGTATAAGAGACAGCTGACGCTCCGTTAAATTATATTTTATATTTTCAAGTTTATATTAGGTTCAAACTTTGCGACTATTGCTTTAAAACGAATTTATCAAGTGTGTTTGCAATACCGTCGTTATCGTTTGATTCGCAGATGTAATCGGCAATCTTCTTTACATCGGTTTCAGCATTACCCATTGCAACGCCGAAGCCTGCATAACCTATCATTGTCATATCGTTGTAGTTGTCGCCGAAAGCGGCAAGCTCTTCCCTTTTAATCTTGAGTTTATCAAGCAAAAGCGGAAGCATTGAGCCTTTTGTAACACCAAACGGCATAATCTCAAGAAAATAAGGTGCGCTTTTATATACATCGAGCAAGCCGTCATAACGGTCTGCAAGAATTTTCTGATACTTGTCAAGCTCATCGGGTTCGCCTGCAAGAAGAATTTTGTTGATATCAAATCTTACAGATGAGATAAAATCGTCAACAACAACCATTTCAGCCTTGATAACGTCCCTTTCAACATAGGTATAGTCGTTCACCTTATTATCCGAAATGATTCGCCTGTCATCGTATGTGTTGATTGTAATGTTTGAATCTTTCAAAACATTCACGATGTCTGGAAGATATTCAAGCGGAAACAACTTGCTCACCATAGTTTCGCCTGTTTCGCAATTGATAATCCTGCCGCCGTTGAACGCCATAATAAAACCGCCGAAACGGTCAAGCATAAGGTCTTTTGCTATCGGCATAATTCCTACGGGATGTCTGCCTGACGCAAGAATAATTTTCTTGCCCTGCTTCTGCGCCTCCATAAGAGCATATCTTGTACGGGGAGTAATCTCCTTTTGGGAGTTTGTCAGCGTACCGTCAATGTCAAGCGCTATTAATTTGTAATCCATGAAACCACCCTTAACATATCAATTTCTAAACACAATCAGTATGTTACGGTCAAATTTGACCGTATAAAATATACCACAAATCGCCCAAAAATGCAACTAAAAAGCCGATTTTAGCCCATATAAAAGCTATTTTCACCATTTTTCCGCTTTGTCTTTTTCGCCAACAAAAAACGGACGAAAAGAGAATTTTCCTTTCGTCCGAAATTAAATATATTCAGCTTTTATTTATTCTTCCGATTTTGTATCGTTGTCGGATTCAGCCTTTTGTTGCAATTTTTCCTTTTGCAAACGGTCTATAATTTCGTTGATGTCGCTGTCCTTCGGTGATTTGTCATGTCCCGTAAGTATTCGTATTATAACGATAAGCTCATCAATGAATATCAGCAGCAGCGCCGCAATAAAAATCAGCAGTCCCCACGGTGAGAAGAAAAGGTTGTACAATGTGTCAATGAATCCAAGCTTGCACACCATAATATAAAGCACATCTTCGGTTGAAATTTCCGGGTCGGGAGCATCGTTTGCAATGCCCTTTGTCTGTAGCTTATATGTGCCGTCAGAGGTTTTATACGGTGCAACTACAACCTTATGAGTCACGAGAAGTCCCTCGGTCTGCCCACTGCCGCGATAGGTGATAATATCGCCGACCTTGAGGGCGGTCGGATCGTCAACGCTCTTTCCGAGAATAACATCGCCGATCATAAGCTCGGGCTGCATACTGCCCGTTGAAACTCGAAGCACGGAATATCCGAAAAGCGAAGGTGTTTTTCCGTTCACCTTTGAACCCATAAACACAATTACGGTCAGCACAAGTATTGCAAGCACTCCCCAGCAAATTATATTTTTAATTATCCGCAGGGTTTTGCGGAGCTTTGATTCATGCCTTTTCCTTATTCTATTTTTTGATTTTGGGTGTTCGGTTGTTACAGATGTCACTTCAACCGCATTTTCAAAATCGTTATTTTTATCCATAAATTCCTCCACGGTGTGCCACCGTTCTCAGTTCGTGTCAGTAGGGGCGGTCATTGGCCGCCCGCCTTGATGAAATTATTTGTTTATCCACATAGCTTTTGATATGCTAAAAGTAGTGTATAATATGTTCATATACATATGTTTTGATATAGCATAAATCATGCATCCAAATTTGCAAGAAATTGCGTGCAATCGTGTGCAATGCATACGAACTGGAGACCTGACACAAACTATTTGTTTATTAACACATTATTTTATATAACGAAAATGCGTATATGTTCGTTTTGGTTTTACAACCAAAACGATTGGCGAACACGGTTCGCCGCTAAGGTATAACAATTACATTGTGGCATTTATAAAATATGTTTTACATATAATTTGTGCGGTTACTTGCGGGCGTCCGACGAACGCCCCTACAGAATAACAACAACTTTGCAACATTTATCGGATTTTGTTGCAAACACTATATATTTTTCTACCCTTGCTTGCGGGCGGATTGTATTCTCTGCTACCGATTATAAATTATAATAAAAAAGGGCTGTAAAAACAACCCTTTTGGAAATTTAAAATTTTAAAATTTTAAAGTGAAATTTGCAGATCGCCAAGTGAATATTCAGCGTCGGATGCTGTATCGTTTTTGATATACCAATACACCTTTGTAACAACAGGATCGCTGTCGGTGGTGCCTTCAATCTTCATATTCGTAACAATCGGAATATACGAGCTTTTAACCGGTTCTTTGCTTACGGTAAGCTCACATTTTGCCGTTATTTTATCACCGTACGCACCCGTAGATGTAACAGTAACAGTAGTCTTGCCTGCCTTATTGGCAATAACCTTACCGTTATTATCAATTGTTGCGACACCAATGTTTGACGATGTGTAAGTCACCGTACCCTGTGCCTTTGCGCTTAAGTCAAATGTCTCACCTACTACAGCTTCTGCTCTAGAATAAAAACTTGAAATTCCGGCAGACGGATCTGACTGTTTCATAGCTGTAGATTCATTTTCTTTAAAAACATAAGTATTATTCTGAGCTGTAATTACTAAATCATTACCGAACCACTTTTTAGAATCACCAATACCAAGCCAAAGCTTCGCGTGGTCGTGTTCCGTAGAAATTGTAACATATGATATTTTATAATCTACATTATCATAATTAACAGACTTACCTTCAATGTATCCGCTAAGTTCTTTATCAGTAGGATCGGTATCTACATTCTTCCAAGTGTGCATAGTGTACTTCGTAGGGTCATCCACATTCGTAGCTATATACAAATTCTTCTTATTCACATTACTCGGTGTCTTGGTAACATAAGATGTTGTTTGTGAATCGGAGGTAAATCTCCTGTAGGTTCTGAGGGGGCTGTTCACACCGACAGAAAGGGTGTTAGTTTCCGAATTATTAAGGAACAAAGAAATTGACTGCGATGCAGTTCCCGTGTTCTTTACCTCTGTACAGAAATATTTTGTTTCATGGGCGGGAACAGTTGTCGAACCACTAAAATCAAACGGAACAGTATTATACTCACTGCCGTCATCTTTTGTAGCAACATAAGTAACAGCAGTAATATTTTCTCCGTTGGTCACATTGTAATCTCCGCGCCAAGAAAGGGAGTCGCCCTTTTGCACATCAGGACGATTAAACCACGAAAAAGTCGTAGTTGTTCCACACAACAAACACAGTACAAGTCCGAGTACAATAACAAGTGTAAATTTAGATTTCTTCATGGTTTCACCTCCGTTTTAATAAATTAAACCAAAATCATTAACCCTTACACACTCACATTCAAAATCTTAAGTGCTAATACTAATAGTTTAAGTCAGTTGCTAAGGAGTAAAGGTGTAGTATCCGCCTACTTTTTTCCTTTGATCGCTATTACTATTACTTTCATTAGAAATCCAGCAAGCGTTATTACTTCCGAATTGATTCAATTCAATATCAACTGTTTGATTTTCTCCAGAACCTCCGTTGCTTAATACGACAAATTTAATTTTTGAAGTATCCAAATCAACAGAATAAATATTATGTTCGTTATGAGATCCAACTATAGTCGTTAATTGTTTACCGGGCCAGTTTACAGAATTGTCACTATAATATATATAAAATTTGCTCCAATTAAGAGTATTTTCAAAATAGAATGTCTTGACAGATGAGGATGAAGAAAATGTTGCACTTACAGTTATGTCTGAACCATCGACAAGATAGGTTGAAGGATTACCTTCAAGTGTTTTTGATTCACCTGACGGTTTAGTTACAATAAAGTTACAATAATTACCGCCTGCAATACTTGTAGCATTAAGAGTAAGACTTGTACCGTCATAAACCTCACATGAACCGCCCTCTGCTATCGTATTAGAACCTGTGGTAACAGTAATATCAGCATTCTCTACATTTGAAACAGAAACTGTATGCTTAATATCACTGCTTGGCTGCCAGCCATTCTTGTAATATTTTTTGTCTTGTTGTAAAGTTATATTTTCGGATTGATTACTACTACTGCCAATTGAAAAAATAACACGATTCCAACTCTCAGATGAAGAATATGAGTATTCCCACACTTTTCCGCCTAAATACGTCATAGGCTTTCCTGGAAATGCATCATTATTATTATCTTTACCATCTTCCCACATATAAGCACAGACTTTATCCCAGTTATAAGTGTTATAAAAGTAGATTGTAGTTAAATCGCTCTCAAACTTAGCATACAGAGTGATTCCCTTGCTAACTTTATTTAAGGTTATAGGTGAAACATTGTTGTTTTCAGTGAAATACGGTTTATTACAAGCCTCGTCCGTATACCAACCGGCAAACTTGTAACCTTTTTTGGCAATTGCCTCAACTTTTACATCATTGCCTTCCATAACAGGTTTAGATGAAATTTTATCGGCTTTTTCGTTGCCAACCTTTACAGTACCGGCTGTAACAACATTTTCGTTGTTGTACATCGCTTTGGCTTCTACCGTATACAAAGCCTTAAATCTTGCGTACAGTTCATATGTCTTTACATCGGAATATGGTATATTAATTTTTGTAGAATAGACGTCACCATTTAATGTACAATCTTTAACCGCTACCTTCGGATCTGCTGCATCCTTAGTCGCATACCAACCGATAAAAGCATAGCCTTTTTCAGGCTTAGCATAAAAAGTAACTTCTCCGTTACGATTTACCGTTGTTGTTACTTCAGACGCATAATTATTATTATCAAAAGATACATTACCGGCATCACCGGAAGGAGGATTGTTACCGTGCTGAGCGTATGCTTCTACAGTATAAATATCAATTTTGAATTTTGCATACAACTTCTTGGAGGTCTCAACATTAGCCAATTCATATTTATCACTTGAATTCTCCGGTATACTATTACAGTCTGCATCTGTGTACCAGCCGTCAAAAACATATCCGTCATTAGCTTTTGCGTAATATGTAACTGTGCTGCCCTTAACAGCATTGAGTGTAATGTGTGTTCCATCGTTGGAATCTACAGTCGAGTTTTGGTTTCCACACTTAATTTCAACTGAGCCGCCATTTGTGTTTTCAGAAAGGCTTGCACCGTCATATGTTCTGACATAAGCCTCAAATGTCAACGACTCAACATAAACGGCTGTAAAGTTATAGTTACCTGAAGCTGTCGGGGTAAAAGAACCGTCGCTGCCAATGCCGTCTGCCACGGTACTTGTACCGCTGATTACCCAGTTTTTCAATACGAAACCTGTTTTAGGATTTGCTTCTAGCTTAACCTTTGTACCGGGGGTTACAGAAATTGTAGTACTTTTCAAACTATCATAACTAACTTTAGGATCTCCTGCATCATTCTTGCCTGCAGTAACAGTAATAGTAGCAGGTGGATCCCAATAACCTGTTGTAGCAGAAGTAACAACAAAATGCGTTGAATTGCCTCTGTTAGGAGCAGGAATTTCATAATTCTTACCGTTATTTTTAAAAGAAAAAGTCATGTTGTCTGCCTTTTCCTTTGCAATATAACCGACCCATTTATTCCTGTCATTAGTAAATGGCATTCTAATTTTACTGCTATTGTCATTTTTATCCGGAACCATATATACACTTGAAACATTGCCTGTATTAGGGAGTACATCGGCTGTTGTTTTGCTTGAAACACTGATTTCAATCACTTCGCCCCATGTACCGTATCCGGCATTACTGCTATTATGATCGCCATAGGCAGTATAGTACATACTTTCGCCTGAGTTGAGCGACTTCATATCAGTAGACCAAGTGACACTTCCCGAGGTGAACTTAACTTCTGTCTTGCCATCAGCGGGTGTGTATTCACAGGAATATGTATGCGAATTCTCATTAAACTTCATCGTTACAGGAGTTTTGTCACCCTGCTGAAATGTTACACCCTTTGTCCAATTTTTATTAGCTTCATTTACAGTACGGTCAACAAAATACACTTTATTGCCTTTTTTGTTCTGAGTTACAATTTTAACATCAGATATTGAAACAGTTTTACCGGCATATCCAGTAGTCGCCTTATCATCCTGAAGCCACACTTTAATATTTATTGTTTTACTGCTTCCTCTTTCAACCCTAAACAACTCCGTTGGTATAGATTCAGAACTAACAAAAAAATCGCTAAAAGCTTGAACCTTACCAGGAACTTCTTTGCCATATGCTGTATTTACAACATTATCACTACCGGCATTATAACCGCATACAACCGTTTTTTGAGTATCGGTATCTGTAATTGCCATTCTTACAAGATTTCCTGAAACATCTGCACCACCTATAGTTATCTTAGGTACTTGATCAAGGTAAAATTCTGCATGATTCGCGTTAAAGGTTTTATCAACCTTTACATTAAATGAAAAGTCAATATAATTAACATTCTTATCGTTTACATCCGCACATCTGTAAGAATTAGCACCAAAATCAGAAACATCCGATTTCTTTATCGGGAAAAATATATTTTCACCGTCAGCACTTGAAGCCGAAGCAAGATGCACTCCACCCGCAGCACGGAAATATTTAGTCAAGTCAATGGTTTTGCCTGAATAACCATTATCACTGCCAATATCGGCATTAGTATAAACATAGTTGTCAATTTTTGCGCCCTCAGCTTTAATTGTGATTGTTGAAATAGTTTCAACCCAAGCCGAAACGGACACAACCGATATGGCAAGTACTTCAACAAGTGCCACCATAGTGAGTATAAAACCTTTTCTTGTTTTTTTATTCTTGCCAAATGCAAGTCTGTTTTTCAAATACTCCCTTAAAAGAGCAAGTCTTTCTCTCATCGTGACACCTCCTTAATGTGTTAATCAATTAATTTTCCCAATTGCCTGCTTTTATGATTTTGCCAGATCCTTCATTTACCAATTCATAGGATATGTTATAAGAACTGCCACCTTCACGCACTACAAATGTATGCTGAATGGTATCAGGCACATCATATTCGCATTTTTTTGTATCTGTATCAGAAATATACAAATCAAATCTTACAAGCTTCGAACCAGCTTTAACACTTGTCCTATTTAGTTTACACTTATCTCCGCTGCTCTCCGGTTTCATTGCATAAGCGGTTTCTGTACCGTTTGAATCGAATACGGCTTTTAGTACAAAAACATTCTGACTAAGCAGATTTCTCAGACCTCCGCCGCCGTTATACCAATTATAATCATTAAACCATAATTTGTTATCAATTACGATATCCGCCTCTGCATATGCATCTCCGGTTGTCGGCTGTTGTTCGGTTGTAGTCGGTTCAACACTGCCGCCTGAACTGTTGGGATACTTTGTACCCCAATATCCGATACACGGCGCAACATTTTCAGCAACAGTAGTGGTACTGCCGTAGCCGTTACCGTGTACGGCATAATAGGTATTTTCTTTATTTCCTTTTTCAGTTCCGTCATCTGTGCGGTATGTCTGAAGACCTTTTTCTTTATTTATGTCATGTGACCAATTATATGCATTTGTACCAGCACCACTATTATTTGCTTCAATCCATGCATTTACATCGGTTGTTGTATGCCATACATTATATATTCTGCCTACCTCAACATCATTTGTTCCGTCAAGCTTAATTTTCTCTTTTACTTTACTATATCGCATAAAAGATATGTTTGTTATTTTATCCTTTGGCAGATAAGCTATCCATTCAATAGGTTTATTTCCATCACTCTTTGACGCACTCATTACTACTGACTTTGGATTTTGAAAGTTTTCGTCATAATAGGTCATAACAAGGAAACATCCGTCATTGCCAACCCACTTTGTTGGGCCGCCATTATCACCAACAGTATTATCAACAAAAGTAACATATTCCATATCTTTCCAGTTACTTTCAAGCTCAACTGTAATTGACACATCCTGACCCTCGTAAGCGTCACAGTTCTCTCCGGTTGCCTCAAGCCACGCAACCATGGTTATGTTTTGGGATTTAAGACCGTCAAGAGTAAAAAGAGGAGCACCTGTACCAAAATAGTAGTCGGAAAATGACCTGCCCTTTGCTTTAGTGGTTGTTGCCGAGCCGAGCGAATTAACAGAGCTTACTGCCTGACACTCGTCAGCATAGCTGTCAATAATTGCAGTGGGATCAATAACGGTCGAAGCCTCAGCACTGTTCCTGATGAATGCAATCCTTATTGGGCAAGGATTCTGATATGCCAGATATGTCGATGGCTTTTTGTTGCCGTCAACAGTAATATGTGTTGCACCGTCATAAACTTCTTTTTGACCATTTTTATTTGTTACCTCAACTTTGTAACTTTTTACATATACTTCAACCTGACCGCCTGTTTGACCGGTAAGGGTAAAATCGCTGTATATGTATCCGTTATTTTTATCTCCTACTGTGCCTTCACGAAATTTCATTTCGCTTGTGTCAACGCTTTGTCCTTTATCGCCGTATCCGCGATCTACAGGGAAAAACATATTACGACCGTCAACACTTGATGCTTCTTTCAGCTTTGCCTGTTTTACGGTGATTGTATTTCTTATTTCTTCACCCTTATTAACTCTCATTCCGGCAGCAGATTCAAGAGAAAAGGGATCTGAATCAATAGTTGCCGTATCTCTTATTGTGAACCATGAAAAGGTAGATACTGCGAAAATACTTAAAACAAGAAAAAGAGCAACATATGAAGTCGTGACCTTTTTTGTGTTATTCAGTCTTGAGTCAACTAAACCGTTGAGAAAGTTACAAAACTTATCTTTCAACTTCATCAAAAATTCCCCTTTCCTACTTTAAAATCAACTTACTTTTGTCAATACAAGATTAACATTAAATTTTCCGTTTACAAGGGCAAGTCTTGCCTCTGCGTCTTCGCCCTCGATCCACATATTACAGGTTACCATAGCACTGTAGAATTGATCATTTTCTGAGGACTTTTTAAGTTGTGCAATGTTTTGGTTTTTACCAAGCTCATAGGTGAATTTTCCGCCGTCAAAACCTTTATTATTCACAACAAACGCATTATCAACATCAGTACTGCTGACTGTGTGTTGTGCTTTATTCGTGTCATAGTATACATGACTGTACGATTCTCCGTCTTGCTTATTGTCTGACAAAGTGTACTCGTCAGTCGTCTGCTCCAACAAGATATTCGGAGCCGGCAACCACAGGAGCTTTTTTGAAGGAAGAGCGGATTTATAGTCAACAACCGAGAATCTTACCGCACCAACTACGGAATCTCTTGAAAAATTACCGTACTTGCTTTGATTTTTAATGCCCGTACCGTCTTGACTTGTGAGTTGAGGAGCATCCGGTTTTATTGTTGATTTTTTGCCTATCGATATATTATACTGCGATTTTGAACGAATGTAAAGGTCAAATGACAAATAATGCTCATTTGCAGTAGGCTCACTCCACTCTGCTTTTGTATCAACATGGGCTTGACCGCCTGATTGAATCAAAGCCGGTTTTCTAAAAAATGTGCCATCACCGGTTATTTCGGTCAACTGAAGTTTCTCAAGAAATGGGTAATTAGTTTTATTAAGCGTAATATTACCCGTTGTATATTCGGTAGGTGCAGGGGCATCGTGCCCAACAACAGCAATTTCAATACCGTCAGGTGCCTGACACTCAACCTCTATACCGTTGGCTTCAGCTGAACGGTTATCCGTAAACCACGCCTGAATGCCGCAAAAGCCGGCAAGTGCAACAGCGAACAGAACTATTAAATTTTTAGCAATCATTCTGCCCGTTTTTCTGTTGGGCGCAGTAGAGTTTTTCATTTTTGCCCCTTATTCTTTACCAAAGTAAACTGAAACAAATCCGTTTGCTTTCAGAGTTTTGTTATGGAAAACAGTCGTTTTTCTTTTGGTTGCATCTCTTACAATGTTTTCAAAATTCATCACAAACGGTCTGTCAACACCGGAAAATGTAATTACAATCGGCAGATTGCTCATACCTTTCAGCATTGAACACAAATCGTTAAATGCAACCGTAAGATCTGCCTGCTTTTTATAAACATTATATACGCTTGCGCCGCTCTGTGAAAAGCCTGCAAGCACAACACCCTTTTTACTTCTGCATATGCAAAGAGATCTTACGCTTTTCTGTGCGTTTATAAGCTCGTCTGCGATTGAAAGCTTGCCGAATTTTGCAAGCTCTTCGGCATATTTTGAAACAACTGCAACACTGCCGAAGCCGTAGTCACGAACGAACAAATCGCCTGTATCCTTGACAGATTTAATTTCATCCTTAACAAGGCTGATTTTTTCGCTTGCTTTCTTTTCGGCTTTGCGAATTTCAGCCTGAGCCTCTTTTTTAACCTCGGCAACCTTGGCTTTCATACGCTTTTCACAAGCTTTTTCTGCAAGCTCAACCTTTTTGTCAACCGACTTATAAGCCTTTTTAAGCTCAGAAGCGTGAGCGGCATTGCTTGCGGCTGATGATTTAAGGTTGGCTTCCTTAATTTCAGCAAGTTCATTCTTGTGAGTTTCTTCTTTATCTGCAAGCTCTTTAAGATGCTTTTGCTCTGTTTCATTTGCCCTCGCGGCAAAATCTGCATTAAGCTTGGCTACATAAGTGTTATGTTCAGCCTCTGCATCGTTGAATTTATGGTTAAGCGATTCAACCTCTGCCGAATGAGCATCGTTCATCTGCTGTTTTTCTTCAGCAAAATCAGCATTCATTTTGTTGACTGTTTCCTTATGCTGAATGCGTTCGGTTTGGAGAGTTTCAGTGAGCTTCTCATTTTTGTCAGACAAATCGGTAATCTTACGAGCGTCCTCTTCAATCTGCGCATGACATTTTTCAAGGTTTTCCGTAAGAGCCGTAATCTTTGCAAGTTGTTCGGCAACCTGAGTTTCAAGCTCTGCAATATGAGCCTTCTGCTCGGCGATAACAGTTTCCTGCTCTTTCACCTTTGTCTGCAAACGAGCATTCTCCTGCACAAGCACGAGAATTCTGTTATTTAATTCTACTATTTTTTTATTGAGTGTGTCAATAGTCTGATTGAGTTCATCAATCGTTTTATTCAACTCTTCAATAGTATCTTTTAACTGCTGATTTTCTTCCTCAAGCTCGGCAATCCTCTTTTCTGCCTCCATCAACTTGAGTTTTGTCTGCTGGAGCTCTTTCTTAACCTCTTCAAGTTGGTCTTCAAGAGCAGAAACCCTGCCCCTAAGAGTGAGAATCTGCTGTTCTTTCTGATCAATTATGACCTTTAAATTCTTGATTTCATTCGTGAGGTCAAGAATTTTCTTTTCGCGTTCACGGATTTCACGAAGGCGGATTTCCATCTCCTCTTTACGAACAGCATCAAGCTGTGCCTGCATAACCGCCTCGCGGGTCTTCTGCGGCTTTGATTCTTCCTCGGCAATTCGTGCATTTTCAGCGTCATACTGTTCCTTAAGGATTGAACGAAGTCCCGGGTTTGTAGCAATAGACATCATAAAATGCTGGAATCCCATCGCAAAGTAAACATCCTGCTGAACAGTATCTGTCATTTTGCCGTTGTATTCCTCGCTTACAACCTCAAAGCCTTTACGCTTGTAGCTGTCGAGAAAGTTCCACAGCTCAACCACTTTTTTAAAGTTGGGGTTCTTTTTGAGAAGGTTGGTCTGCGTGAGCGGAGGACGAACCTCAGGCTCTTTTGAGATTTCCTTAATCAACTGAGTGTTTAAAAACTCATTAAGGGTTGTTCTGATTCTTCTGATTCGGTCAAAGTCCGAAAGCTGAGAAACATCAAGAACATCAAGGTCATCTGCAAGAGTTTCGTGAGATTCATTTATATAGTTAAGCTGTCTCTTATACA
>ENA-UAED01000469-UAED01000469.1-human-gut-metagenome-genome-assembly--contig:-NODE-469-length-11377-cov-9.624978_pt1 | contig 11377 bp, 9 predicted proteins | sample MGYA00244278_ERZ654274 | MGnify/ENA primary metagenome ERZ654274 (study PRJEB26926, sample SAMN06165180) | human gut metagenome | biome: ENVO:00009003; feature: ENVO:2100002; material: ENVO:00002003...
TAGGGGCGGTAGCCCCAGTAATATAGCCCCGGCACGGATGCCGGGCGTGTATGCCGCAAGGCTATGCACGATGCAGAGCCAACAAAGCATACACAGCCCTTCACCACGGGGAAGGGGTTTGGGGTTTCGGCAAGGACGCCGAGATAGAACGCTCAAAGGCTTTGCAGGACGCAAAGCGTTCTTATAGGGATAGAGAATTTGCTCTATTTTTTATAAAAACAGACTTTTTCTACAAACTGAGGCAATACCGCATAATTAGCGGTATCGCCTAAAAATAACTCACCGAAAAAATAATCTGACCTCTGCTCGAAAGGATAAATATGGGATTTCTTATTATTGACGGCAACAGCATATTAAACCGTGCATTCTACGGTATCCGTGTGCTGACAAATTCAAGAGGTGTTGCCACAAATGCCGTAACAGGCTTTATGAACACTCTGCTTATGCTTGAAAAGGATGTAAATCCGGATATGATAGCGGTAGCTTTCGACCTTAAAGCACCGACATTCCGCCATAAGATGTACGACGGCTATAAGGCAAACCGCAAGGGTATGCCCGAAGACCTCGCTCAACAGCTCCCCTATATGAAAAAGATAATCGCCGCAATGGGAATAACCATTATCGAAAAAGAGGGCTTTGAAGCCGATGATATAATCGGAACTGTTTCAGCCGCCTGTGCGGATAAGAAGATACCCTGTACAGTGTCAACGGGCGACCGTGACTCGTTCCAGCTTGTAAATGATTACGTTACCGTAAGACTTGCCAAGACAAAAGGCGACATTTACTATACGCCCGATGTTATTATGGAGGAGTACGGCGTGACTCCGAAACAGATGATAGAAGTAAAGGCGCTTATGGGCGATTCGAGCGACAATATTCCGGGCGTTGCAGGCATAGGTGAAAAGACCGCTCTTTCACTTATAAAGGAATTTGCAAGCGTGGACGGAGTTTATGAAAACATCGGCTCAACGCTTATCACAAAGGGTGTACGCACAAAGCTTGAAAACGGCAAGGAAAGCTGTTATATGAGCAGACAGCTTGCCGAAATATGCCTTACCGCACCTATTGATACCGAGCTTTCGCATTATGTTCCGAAAGAACGTGACGATAACGAGCTTGCAAGATTGCTGTCGGAGCTTGAAATGTATAAGATGCTCCAGAAGCTGAAGCTGCACCCGACTTCCGCTCCCGCAGGCTCAAAAGAGGCTTTGGAAGAATCCGCCGCAAAGCAGATACCTGCAATGCCTGCAGGAGATATAGTTCTGACGCAAGAGGGTAACGTATACGCAGGCGCAGTAGGCGCTCCGGTAAAATTGTCCGACGGGGAGCTTAAAGCCTATGCCGACAGCGACAGCACGAAGTACACCTTTGATATAAAGGAAACGCTGACCGTTACCGGCTGTGAAAGGCTTAAGAACAACCGTTTTGATACAACGCTTGCGGCTTACCTTGTCGACCCCGATTCAAACGATTACAGCCTGTCAAGGCTCTGCGCACAGTACGGAGTTCCGGAGGGAAACAGCATACAGGAAAAGTCGATAACCGTTGCCGCCCTCAACGATATACTTAATTGCAAAATCGGTGAAACAGGCTCTGCGGCGGTCCTTACCGATATAGAGATACCTCTTGCCACTGTGCTTGTAGCTATGGAGCGTGAGGGTGTAAGTATTGACGCAGACGGTATAAAGGCTTTCGGTAAAGAGGTTTGCGAAAAGGCAGAAAAGATCAGCCGTGAGATCTATGAATACGCAGGCTATGAATTCAATATAGGCTCGCCAAAACAGCTCGGAAGCGTGCTTTTTGAAAAACTTGCATTGCCCAGTGCCAAAAAGACAAAAACAGGCTATTCCACAAACGCCGATGTGCTTGAAAGCCTTATGGACAAGCACCCTATAGTTCCTCTGATAACCGAATACCGTGCGCTTACAAAGCTGCAGAACACATATGTCACTGGACTTCTGAAGGTAGTAGGCGAGGACGGCAGGATTCATTCGACCTTCAAGCAGACGGAAACAAGAACGGGAAGAATTTCCAGTGCCGAACCGAATATTCAGAATATCCCCGTAAGAACTCCGCTTGGCAGGGAGATGAGAAGATTCTTCACCGCAAAGGACGGCTACCTGCTTGTCGATGCCGACTATTCACAGATCGAACTGCGTGTGCTGGCTCATATTTCGGGCGACGAGATAATGAAGAAAGCGTTCCTTGACGGAGTGGATATTCATACCGTTACCGCATCTCAGGTGTTCAATCAGCCGATAGAGTGGGTAACGCCAGACCTCAGAAGCAAGGCGAAAGCGGTCAACTTCGGCATCGTCTACGGAATAGGCGCATTCTCGCTGTCAAAGGACATCGGTGTTTCAGTGCCGAAAGCAAGCGAATATATCCGCTCCTATCTTTCCAAATATTCCGGTATAGCTCACTATATGGAGCAGACCGTTGCGAAGGCTAAGCGTGACGGCTATGTTGAAACTATGTTCGGCAGAAGAAGATATATCAAAGAGCTTGCCGCAAAGAATAAGAATCTGCAGGCTTTCGGCGAGCGTGTCGCAAAGAACACCCCCATACAGGGTACAGCTGCCGATATAATAAAAATTGCGATGATAAAAGTTTACAACAGACTTGAAGAAAGCGGTCTGGATGCAAGGCTGATACTTCAGGTTCACGATGAACTTATTGTTGAGGCAAAAGAAGATTGCGCAGAAAAGGTAGCCTTACTTTTAAAGGAAGAAATGGAGAATGCCGTAAAGCTCACCGTTCCTATGACGGTAGATGTAAATATTGGCAAAACGTGGTATGATACTCATTGACAATGACTGTTTGACAGATAAAGGAAAAATCACGGCTTTAAATCATCATAATTCATCAATCTGTAGCGACATTGCAGCGATTGAAAAAAAGTGTTTTTCGGTGCCGTGGACAGAGCGAAGCATTGAGTCGCAGGTGTTCACAGAAGGCTCAATCAATGTCGTTATTCGTGATGATAAAGCCGAAAACAAGCCGGTAGGCTTTATCTGCGGTCAGAGCGTATCCGATGAATGCGAGCTGTATCGCATTGCAGTGTTGCCGGAATACAGACATCAGTGCATCGCCACACAATTAATGGAATATTTCATAAATAAATGCAAAAATAACGGCATAAAAAGCATTTTCCTTGAAGTCCGCTGTGATAACGAGCCGGCAAAAAAGCTGTATGAAAAGCACGGCTTTTCTGAGGTCGGCAGACGCAGAAACTATTACACAGAGCCGGTTTGCGACGCTTTGATATATAAAGCGGAATTGTAAAACGTCATATTTACGGCAGGAACGGTATTTCTCCGCACCTGCCGTTTTTATAAACCCTAATAAACCGAATAACAAAGCCATTTATGGCACTTTGGCAACGGTAGGAATATCTCGTTTGCAACCGCACTTTCCCGTTCCTGCCGTATTACTGCGTACATTATCTGATTGCCACAAACCGCATAACAAAGCCATTTATGACACTTTGGCAACGGCAGGAAAATTTCGTTTGCAACCGCAGATTCCCGTTCCTGCCGTATTGCTGCGTACATTCTCTGATTGCCACAAACCGCATAACAAAGCCATTTATGACACTTTGGCAACTGCAGGAATATCTCGTCCGAAACCGTACTTTCCTGTTCCTGCCGTATTACTGCGTACATTCTCCGATTGCCACAAACCGCATTACTATGCGATTTGCAGTGCGTTCAGCCCCGCCGTTTCGCTATCGCACGAAACGCACCAACTATTCCAAAGGCGGAATTTGGAGCGGCACATTGCCGCAGGCGGAACTTGAAGCGGCTCACAGCCGCAAAAACGGCAGGCACATTTTATCTGTGCCTGCCGTCTTATTTTTATCAATATCACGCTGTCAAACCGCATTGTAATACCAAACAATCGCTATACACGGCAACCCGCTTCACACGATTTTCTGTTTTACTCTGCACCTGACAAAGTATATGTCTTAATCGCCACAAACCGCATTGCTATGCGATTCGCAGTGCGTTCAGCCCCGCCGTTTCATTATCCTGCGGATAGCTCCGACAATGTCAAAGGCGGAACTTGAAGCGGCACATTGCCGCCCCGCCGGTAACGCAAGTTGAGCCAAGCTCAATCTGTCAGAACGGCGGAATTTGGAGCGGCTCACAGCCGCTTAGATCATGCTTTCCTGCCAGCAGTCAGGCGCTGTAAGACCGAGCATCTTAACGATGGTGGGAGCAACGTTAGCCAGACCGTACTTAGTGGGAACGCCGGGAGCGTACTTTGTATCGTCCTTGATAGTGTACTTGACTTCCTTATCATAGATGATGAAAGGAACGGGGTTGAGCGAGTGGGCTGTTCTTACCTGAACCTCACCCTTCTTGTTCTTTTCGAGCATCTCGTCTGCGTTGCCGTGATCGGCTGTTACAACGAGCGTAACACCATACTCATCGCAAACCTTGATAAGTCTTGAAAGGCCGAGGTCAACCGCTTCAACACCGATTATTGTTGAGTCGAGGCTGCCTGTGTGTCCGACCATATCGCCGTTGGGGTAGTTGCAACGGATAAAGTCATACTTCTTGCTCTTTATTACTTCGATAAGATCGTCTGTTATCTCAGCAGACTTCATCCACGGACGCTGATCGAATGAAACGTTGTCGGAAGGAATTTCCTTGTATGTTTCAAGCTCTTCGCTGAACTTATCGCTCTTATTGCCGTTCCAGAAGTAAGTTACATGGCCGTACTTCTGTGTTTCGGATACGGCATATTCGTTAAGGCCTGCGGCAACGAGTACCTCTGTGAGAGTGTTTGTGATCTCAGGAGGATTTACAAGGAAGCGTGCAGGAAGCTTTAAGTCGCCGTCATACTGCAGCATACCTGCGAAGCATACGTCGGGCTTTGCGCCTCTGTCAAATGCAGTGAAGTCGTCATCGTCGAATGCCATTGAAAGTTCGATAGCACGGTCGCCTCTGAAGTTGAAGAGGATAACGCTGTCCTTGTCAACTATCTTGCCTACAGGCTCGCCGTTCTCAGCGATTACGAATGCAGGGAGATCCTGGTCGATGATGCCATCGTTTTCCTTACGGTAGGTTTCAACAGCTTCCATAGCTGATGCAAACTGTCTGCCCTCGCCCTTGACGTGAGTCTTCCAGCCAAGCTCAACCATAGGCCAGTCAGCCTGGTAACGATCCATAGTAACCTTCATACGTCCGCCGCCGCTTGCTATCTTACCGTCAAAAGCGCCGTCCGCATTAAGCTCCTTGAGGAAGCTCTCAAGCTGTTCGATATATATCGGAGCAGAAGTAGCGGGTACATCTCTGCCGTCGAGCAGAATGTGTACTCTTGCCTTCTTGATGCCCTCGTTCTTGGCTTCTGTCAGCATCTTGAACAGGTGCTTGATATTTGAGTGAACGTTACCGTCCGATAAAAGACCGATGAAGTGCAGGGTGCTGTTGTTAGCCTTGCAGTTGTCAACGAGTTCCTTCCAAGCCTCAGACTGATACATCTTTCCGCTTTCGATAGATTCGTTAACAAGCTTTGCGCCCTGTGAGTAAATCTGACCGCATCCGAGTGCGTTGTGACCTACCTCTGAGTTGCCCATATCGTCATCTGTAGGCAGACCTACAGCGTCACCGTGAGCCTTTAAACGAGTGTTGGGGCATTCTCTTAAAAGTCTGTCAAGAGTAGGAGTGTTGGCGAGCGTAACTGCATCGCCAAGACCTGTCTTTGAAAAGCCTACGCCGTCCATAACAACGAGTAAAACGGGTTTTGCCATTTGTTTAGTCGTCCTTTCGTAAATTATCCGATTTTTTGATTAGCCGTTTACGGCAGCCTTGATGATAGTTGTGAAATCAGCAGCCTTGAGTGAAGCACCGCCGATAAGACCGCCGTCAACGTTTGTCTTTGAGAGCAGTTCTTCAGCGTTCTTTGCGTTCATAGAGCCACCGTACTGGATTGTGATTGTTTCTGCAACATCTGCGCCGTAGAGCTTAGCGAGTGTAGCACGGATGAAAGCGCAAACCTCTTCAGCCTGATCTGCTGTAGCTGTCTTGCCTGTACCGATAGCCCAAACGGGTTCGTAAGCGATTATGCACTTCTTGAGGTCGTCTGCGGAGATGCCGAAGAAATCGAGCTTAATCTGACGTGCGATAACTTCTTCTGTAATGTTGCATTCACGCTCCCAGAGAAGCTCGCCTACGCATACGATGGGCTTTAAGCCTGCTTCAAGAGCAGCCTTTGTTCTCTTGTTTACTGTTTCGTCTGTTTCAGCAAAATACTGACGGCGCTCGGAGTGACCGAGTACAACATATTCAACACCCATTTCAGCGAGCATATCAGCTGAAATTTCGCCTGTGAAAGCGCCGCTCTTTTCAAAGTGGCAGTTCTCAGCGCCGATCTTTATGTTTGTGCCTGCTGTTACAGCGAGAGCTGTTTCAAGGTTTGTAAAGGGAACGCAGGCTACGACCTCAACGTCCTTTACATCGGCAACCATAGGCTTTAATTCTTCTAAAAGAGCCTTAGCCTCGGGTCTTGTCTTATTCATCTTCCAGTTACCTGCGATAACTGCTTTTCTTACTGTCTTTTTCATGATACAGTGTTCCTTTCGTTTTTTATTATAAATTGCTTATTACACAACAATAAGGGCGGAGAATATCCGCCCTCGTTATTTTTACTTGTCCTGAATGCAAGCGATACCGGGAAGTACCTTACCTTCGAGGTATTCAAGAGAAGCACCGCCGCCTGTTGAGATGTGGCTCATCTTGTCTGCATAACCGAGGTTGATAGCAGCTGTAGCCGAGTCGCCGCCGCCGATGATTGTTGTAGCGTCTGCCTCTGCAAGAGCTTCGCAGACAGCAACTGTACCCTTCTTTAATACGGGGTTCTCAAATACGCCCATAGGACCGTTCCATACAACTGTCTTAGCTGACTTTGCGGCATCAGCGAACAGAGCCATTGTCTTAGGACCGATGTCAAGACCCATCATATCAGCAGGAATCTTGTCAGCGTCAACAACGCTTACTTCGATCTCAGCATCGATAGGATCGGGGAATTCCTTTGCAATTGTTGTATCAATGGGGAGAAGGAGCTTCTTACCGAGCTTTTCAGCCTTTTCAATCATTTCCTTGCAGTAGTCAATCTTCTCGTTGTCAACGAGTGATGTACCAACTTCATAGCCCTTAGCCTTTAAGAATGTGTAAGCCATACCGCCGCCGATGATAAGTGTGTCGCACTTTTCGAGGAGGTTTGATATAACGTTCAGCTTGTCTGCAACCTTAGCACCGCCGAGGATAGCAACGAAAGGTCTTACGGGGTTTTCAACAGCGTTGCCTAAGAACTCGATTTCCTTGTTCATAAGGTAGCCTACTGCTGTTTCCTTAACAAACTTTGTAACGCCTACTGTAGAAGCGTGTGCTCTGTGTGCAGAACCGAAAGCGTCCATTACGAATACATCGTCGTCAACGAGATCTGCAAGCTCCTTAGAGAATGCTTCACCGTTCTTTGTTTCTTCAGCGCCACGGAAACGTGTGTTTTCAAGAACAACTATCTCGCCGTCCTTCATTTCTGCAACTGCCTTCTTTGCGTTCTCGCCTACTACTGTATCGTCCTTAGCGAAAACTACCTTTGTATTAACAAGCTCTGCAAGTCTTTCTGCAGCAGCCTTAAGAGAGAACTTGTCCTCGGGACCGTTCTTCGGCTTGCCGAGATGTGAACAAAGAACTATCTTTGCGCCGTTCTCAACTAACTTATTGATTGTGGGAAGTGCGGCCTGGATTCTGTTGTCGTTTGTGATCTTGCCGTCCTTCATAGGTACGTTGAAGTCTACACGAACAAGGACTTTTCTGCCCTTTACCTGTAAATCTTCTACATTCTTCTTGTTTAATTTGCTCATGGTAATGATCCTTTCGCTTTTACTTTATTTGTATGAGGCTGTCCTCAAGAAATACAAATTCCACGCATATTTTTATACTTCTGCGCTCATATTTATTTTACCAAAAAAGCGGATAAAATGCAAGTACTTTTTATAAAGAAATCGAATAAAACAGCACGGCGGGAAAGTATTCCTGCCGTGTGTCTGCTTGTAGTAAAAGCCTGTTTTGAAAAATATAGCCTGATCTCAATCCCTAACCCAAACTCCATTCTCCTAGGTGAAGAGCTTTGCCTAAAGCAAGGACGCTTTGATTGCTTGCCACAAAGCCTACAGAGCAAGCAACACTCAATACCCGTTTTAATTTAGTAGATATATAGATTTTCCGACAGACTTCAGCGCTTTTCCTGAAAAGCAGGACACTGTTTGCTGTATAGATCACTTATTCGTTTGTAATCGGAATTTCTGCTATCAGCTTTGGCACAGGATCTTTTGGGATAATGTCATAATAACGATCGTTATTGAATACATAACCTTTTTCAACGGCATTTGATACCGAGAGATAGTTCTTTCCACAGTACAGACCGGTAAACGTACTGACTCTTCCCTCAGAATCCGTGTTAGCTATGCAATAGTCGCCTGAAGCGTGAACGTTTGCGTTGTTATGTTCCAGATTATATGTGTCTATATCATCAAGATGTACAAAATATATTTCGCAGTTCTTTACAGGCTTTCCGTTGTCATCCTTAAGCACCATGTCGATGTCAATATCGCCATAGTCGGTGGCAATGTATGAAGAGTAAAATCTATCCCCGAGTATGACTTTCGGCTTACTGCTCTTTACAAGATCTTTGCGCACCATTATAGTGCTATAGATATGATTGTTTTCGCCTTGGATATTATCTATGCTTACAAGCAGGATATAATCATTTACTTCTTCTCCGGTGATAATTTTGCCGTCAACGCTTATGCTTGCATAGCTTACCGGAGTCTTTTTCACTTTACATCCCGTAATCCTATGACCGTCAACAGTGTCGATCAGTCGTGCTCCTTGCCATATGTTATCGTCTATATAGGTATCGCCATAATGGATAAGCTCAACCGGTATGTAAGTGTGTTCCTCATATGTGTAGGATTTTTCTGCAAGCGCATACTGCTGTTCGCTGTAATCGGGCAGAGTATCCTCCTCCTGAATACTTTCGTCTACAACCTCAAATTTGTCGGCAGGAAGAGTACCGGTTGTCAGATCGATATTTATAATGCTGTTACTGCTGCTTTCGGTCACGGTGAATACGGCAAATCCGTTGTCGCCTGTAGTGGTCATCATAGGAGCGGCTATAACGTAAATGCCGTAGTCTATGCTGTCAAATGTGTGATCACTGCCATCGGTATTAAAATAGGGTTCTTCTGATATTTTGGATTGCTTTATGGTTATGACTTCATCATTTGTAAGGAACGCTTTGTCAACCTTATAATAGTAAAGCATACTTCTGTCAAGATCGGCTGCGTTGCCTGTCATTCTGAGCGTCACATTTGTTGCTGTGCCTGTCGGTTCGGGAGCGGGCTCGGCTGTTGTTGCAGCTGTTGTCTTAGTGGTCACAGTCGTTGTTGCGGTCGTCTGCGGTGTGGTTGAAGTTGCGGGAGCTGTGGTTGAAGTAGTTGCTTTGACTGTTGTCACAGCCTTGGTTTCTTCAGGTCGTGATGAATTGTCATTGTCACACACCACAGAGGTTATATCAATGGTTTTTGCGTCTGATTCTATTTCGCTTGCCATTCCGCAATTATACATAAAATTATCGGAGAATGCGTTTACGTCCATAAAAATCGTGTTATATATCTCAACAACTATACGAAGTTTTCCGTCAACATATTTCATAGGTATATATTTAAGCTCAAACGTTTTGCTGTCGTTATTGCCCTCTTTTGCGGTAAGCGATAACAGTATCAAAGAATTATGGCTTTCATCGGTATAAACAGCCGCACAATACTGTGTATGCGCTGAGTAGGGTTCTGTTATCGGAAGCTCTTTGCCGATATTTATACCGAAATTCGATTTTATGTTATTTTTATCCGCCGGCTGAATGTAATCGGGGCAGTAATCATAAAAATCTTCCGTGAAATTATCTGAGTAATTTCCCGTATATACCTGTGATACGGTGTTTATAAATTCCTCTGAGGTGTCAAAACCGAAATACGCTTTGTCGGCATAATAAAAACGTTCGTTTTCATAATAGCCCGTGCCGACAAAGCAGTTGGCACTGTTGTTTTTGAAGCTTTCAATTTCCTGTACACTCATATCCGAGGATATGCCTACCGCCGCATTGCTGTCGGGAAGAACGATATATTTGTTTGTGATGTCAATTGCATTATCGAACAGGTCAAGCATTTCACTCTGAACCTGCTTATCCGTGCAGAAAAGACTGTCAAAATCATCAGCCGCATTGATTTCTGTAGTATCTATGGTCGGTGTATTATCTATCCTGTGATAAGTTATTTTTCCGAGCTGTGCCCAGAATGCCTTATCATCAACAAAAGTCATTCCGCTCTTTTCGGAATGTACCTTTGTGTTTTCCGAGGGCGTAATAACACTGTCGGCGGCGCTGTTGTCGCCTATTGATACGTTTATAGGTCCGCCCTGATTATTTATTACCGCAAAATGTATTCCGACACCTGCCGTGCCTGCGGCGACAACTACTGCGGCGGCCGCTGCGGCATAACGTTTTATCTGCGGTACGAAGCTGCGTTTCTTGTCGCTTTGCAACAGCCTGTCAAGGCTGTTTTTCTTCTGCTCGTCTGTAGCGTTTACTTCATCAAATGCCTGTTTAATTGTCATTTTATTCAACGCTCCTTTCATCACTGAGGACATTTCTCAGCCGCTCCCTCGCTTTCTGCAATCTTGTGCGGACCGCAGAAGAGCTTATGTGCAACATCTGTCCTATTTCTTCGCTCGAGTATCCGTCATAATAGAACAGATACACAGGTATTTTCAGCTTGTCGGGCAGTTTTGAAAGCTCGCTGAGAAGCTCTTTTGCTTCATTGCTTATATTGCTGTCGGGAATATTGTCGTTGAGCGGCTCGTTTTTTCTGCACGCCGCCTTGAGCATATTCTTGCAGATATTTGAAGCAACACGGATAAGCCATGCTTTTTCGTGGTTTTCGCTTTCAAACTGTTTTCTTGTTTCGATTGCTTTCAGAAAAGCGTTATGTACAGCGTCTTCTGTATCCTGTATATTTTTCATATACATATAGCACACCCTGTAGAGAGTGTCGAAATTGCGTTCATAAAGCTCTCTTATGCTCTCGGAAGAATAATCTGACGTCATAAATCGTTCCCCCTGAGTTTTTCTCTTTGAATGTAATACAACTGACAGATGTGTTTTGTCTGTCGGAGAATAAAAAAATGCGGTTGAAAGTTCAACCGCAAAACAAGGACGGGAAAACCCGTCCTTTCAGTCTGTCGATAAACCTTTGTGTTTTCTGAAAATGGGGTCGCAGGGGCGTAGCCCCCGACAGGGTCTAGGGGCGGTA
>ENA-UAED01000480-UAED01000480.1-human-gut-metagenome-genome-assembly--contig:-NODE-480-length-11203-cov-5.223179_pt1 | contig 11203 bp, 6 predicted proteins | sample MGYA00244278_ERZ654274 | MGnify/ENA primary metagenome ERZ654274 (study PRJEB26926, sample SAMN06165180) | human gut metagenome | biome: ENVO:00009003; feature: ENVO:2100002; material: ENVO:00002003...
TTCTGCCTGTCTCGTGGGCTCGGAGATGTGTATAAGAGACAGCCTGTACACCGCCCTCGTGGTTTGTTCCGTCAAATTCTCCATAGGCTTTACCGCAGACATCACATACCGCCTTTTCGGTACAGGTGGCATTGCCGCCTGAGCAATTTTCGGTTTCAAACGCATCGCATCCGTCCACGGTACATTTTCGGGTATGCTTACCGTCATTGTCAGATACCCATTCACCAAAGGTATGACCGTTGTTGACTGTTACGGTCATCTCTGCATTATTGCCCGCTTTGTCGGTGACAACTATCTTCTGCTCGCCGTTTGTCGGTGGGAGAACAAAACCTCCGTCTGCATCAAGCGTAACCACCGTACCGTTTACGGTAACGGTATCAACATACTTCTCATCAACAGTAACGGTTTGTGCCTCACAATAGGTCTTGCCATTCTCAATACCGCTGATTACAGGCTGAATATTATCAAGCGTTATACGGTCGGAGCGAAGGTATGTTATGTTAATATTTTCATCAACAAGCATTACATAAACAATATATTCTCCGTTGGGGTCTATGCAAAACGGTTCTTCATATGCACGGAATACAAGAGAGTTCAGTTCAGCCTCGGAAAGCTCCTTATCTGTTACCAAATAGGATACAAACACAACTCCGCTGTTATCTACGGCATTTATAGTTACCTCCTGTGTATCCTTAAAGAATATGCCAAAGGTAAGTTCGTTTAAGAATTCATTCCATTTATTCGTGCCTATGATAATTTCACCCGTCGGCTTTTCGGTATCTTTCCACCGTGCCGTGATTGTAATGTTTTCGGCAGGCATGGTTTCGGGGATTTCCTTATGCCATCCCTTAAAGGTATAACCTTTTCTTGTAGGGTTGTCAGGGGCGGTAATTTCCGTACCGTAATCCTGAGTAATGGGTGCAATCTCACTTCCGCCGTTGGTATCAAAGGTTATTGTGTACTGATTGATTTTCCATTGTGCTTTAACCGTTATATTCTCCGCAGGCATGGTTTCGGGGATTTCCTTATCCCATCCCTTAAAGGTATAACCTTTTCTTGTCGGGTTGTCAGGGGCGGTAATTTCTGTACCGTAATCCTGTGTAATGGGTGCAATCTCACTTCCGCCGTTGGTATCAAAGGTTATCGTGTACTGATTGATTTCCCATCGTGCTTTAACCGTCATATTCTCCGCAGGCATGGTTTCGGGGATTTCCTTATCCCAGTCCTTAAAGGTATAACCTTTTCTTGTTGGGTTGTCAGGGGCGGTAATTTCTGTACCGTAGTCCTGTGTAATTGGTGCAATCTCACTTCCGCCGTTGGTATCAAAGGTTATTGTGTACTGATTGACTTCCCATTGCGCTTTAACCGTTATATTCTCCGCCGGCATGGTTTCGGGGATTTCCTTATCCCAACCCTTAAAGGTATAACCTTTTCTTGTCGGATTATCAGGGGCGGTAATTTCCGTACCGTAGTCCTGTGTAATGGGTGCAATCTCACTTCCGCCGTTGGTATCAAAGGTTATTGTGTATTTATTCGTATTCCACACAGGATAGAGCGTCAGCGCCTCGTTTTTGGTATAAATATCTTCAAAGCCATACACCTTTTCGCCGCCGTCAACGGTTGACCAGCCTACTTGCGTGTAGCCCGCGCGGGTGAACAAAGCGCCGCGCAGGGTAAGAATATTGTTGTGGGGTTTCATATCCGTCACCGCACTGCCGGTGCCGTATGTGCCGGGGAGGTAAATCACCTCATAGTCGCCAGTGATCGAAAGCATGGAAACATCGGCAGGTACGGTATCGCCGGGTTTATAGCAGTTCCCATTTTCATCCGACCAATACAGCTGCGCGTCTTCCGAAATGCCGTCCGGGCGGGGCAGTCCCTCGGCAGAGGGTGCAGTAAAGCTCTCGCCCTTTTTCACGATAATGTTGATCCAGTTCTGTTGCTCACCGGGCATAAATTTACCCGTCCGCAGCTCTACTATTTTCAGACTGTCGGCGGCAAGATCTGTCGGCAGTTCAAGAACGGGGCGGAAACCAGCGTCCCGCTCCGGAAGGGTTGGCCTTGCCCAAAATGTAGCCTGTGCAGCGAAGTGTCCACCACGAGATAGATACCATCCCTCGACATTCCCAGTACCTATATCCTGGCCGAAAGAGCGCATTTTATACCAGTTTTTGATATAATCGGCTGACTTCTGATAGATCGTATCCCATTCATTGTCAATTGGTGCAAGACCAGAGCCTTCTCCTTCATTACGGTGATGGTCTCCAACAGATGGGGCGCGGAGCGTATAGTTCACGTTACTCGCTGTATAGGTCTGGCCATAAATCAGGTTCATTTCTGCCAACGTCTCCCGCTGCAAAGAACATTTCACGTTATAATCTGCAATAAACAAGCTGTGCTCGTAAGGGGTGGTATCCTTGTCGGCTTCATTTTTCAACGAATATGCATCCACCGTGCCCACATAAGTAAAGGGCACATAGTGCAGGGTGCTGTCCGGCAGATTGCTGTTTGCCGTGCCGGGAATATCCATCGCCGACAGGTCAAAATAGTATCTGCCGCCGGGGGTAAGGGAAAACTGTTCTGATAAAACAAACTGCGCCGTGAGCTTGGTAACGTCCGCCGGAACACTGGCACCGGGCGCGTAGAGCTTACCGTTGCTTCCGAGCCACATGAAGTAGCTGCCTGTATTTCCGTCCGGGCGGGTCATGCCGTCGGACGCAGGCGCGGCAAAGCTCTCGCTGCTTTTCACAATGATTTGAATAGCATCGGAGCTGCCGCCGAGCGTTCCGCCGCCAAGGTCAAGGGTAACGACCTTCAGTCCGTCAGAGCTCAGTGTGTCAGGGTTCAGGATTTCAAGCACAGGGCGGAAACCGACGTCCAGGAAGGAGCGCGTGGCAAGGTTGTCGAACCAGTAGCGGGCCGAATTGTACCCGCGAAACGCACGGTACGACGAGCTGTATCTTGTTGTGTCCTGCCCCCACGAATATATGCCATTCCAGTTTTTGATGTAGCCGCTGTTCTTGTCCAGCACCGCGTCCCACTCATTGCTTTGGGGCGTACCGCGCTCTGAATCGCCTGAACCTGTATTACCACTTCCCACAGACGGCGCACGCAGCGTATAGTCCACGCCGCCGCTGGCATAATTTTTGCCGAAAATCAGACCTGCGGTATTCAGGTCATCCCAGCTTACCGTATGCGTTACGGCATAGTCCGCAATGAATAGGCTGTGGGGATATTTATTCTTCTGAGCATACTCCTCGGTGGTTGCCATTTCCGATGTGAGCTTATAAGCGTTGACCGTGCCCACATAGGTAAAAGGCACATAATGAAGTGTGCTGTCAGGCAAATTGCTGTTTACCGTTCCGGGGATGTTCATCGCCGACAGATCAAAATAGTATCTGCCGCCGGGGGCGAGGGTAAACTGTTCGTCAGGCTGACTTTCCACCGTCAGCGTGACATCCGCAAAAGCACTTGCAAGGTCGGTCTTGCAGTCACCGTTATACTGCTCGCTGAATACCTTCATGGTATAGTCGCCCGGTGCAATGTCAGACGGGATTTTGATTTCAACCGTTCCGCTTTCGGCAGTAGGCTGTGCTACTCTGCCGTAATACTGTGCGCCGTTGTTATCCGCCAGGATGACAGAGATATATTCATTTTTCCCTGTGGTCGCCCCTTTGTAATTCAGCGTAACGGTATCGTCGGGGGCGGCGCTGACAGTTTTTTCCGTTACGGCAAAATTGCGTCTACTATCTAAAAGCGTCAGCTTCCATTCGTTTCCGCTGTATTTGGAAACTTCGGTCAATCCTCCGTCAGGCTTGCCGCCCACGGCGGCGGATGCAAAGAGGACAGAGTCCAAATTCAAGTCGAAAGCGGGACGAACGCCAAACTCCTTGGAAGTAGAGTATCCACCATAGTAGCGGACTTCACCTCTACCAGCCACATAGGCAGTGGAATCGTCTTCGTCTGGGGAGCGCAGCCACCAATAGCTTGACGCCCAACCCGGATGCTCGGGATCCACGACACGCAAATCGTTGTTTACCGCATTAGCCTCTTTTGAGGAAAGCGGCCAAAAAACAGCATTGCTTACCGCAGGACCCGCTACACCGTCGGTATTTTCCCCATCGTAGTTTCCGCTTGCAAGCGTCCGTTTTTCAACAGCATCGGTTTCTTTCGCCGTCAGCTTATCCGCAAGCGCGTCTATTGCCTCTTTCAACGCGCTGTCCGCATAAGCGTTGCTCGCACCGAACTTTGACAACCCCATGTTATTTGCCGCAAGCATGGTAATATCCCCGTGTGAGCTTGCAACACCGCTTCCGTCATAACCGATAACTCGCCATGCGGCGGGATTATTATCATGGTTTTGCCCAAAATACACAGTCGGTGCGGTCGCTGTGTTTACATTTTTACTTAACACACTTATTGCATCTGCACCAAGCTGTATCGCAGCAGAGCCCTCTGTCCCAACCTCCTCGGCGAATACGCTTATCGGCGTAAGGCAGAGCGTCATGCATAAAGTCAGCAGGATACTAAGTATTCGTTTTTTCATTTTTCGCCACCTCCGTTATATAAATTTAATCAAGAGCGGTTATTGTAATAGTGCCTCTAAAGCCACCGAGATAAGTATTGTATGCCGAATTTTCAAACCACAACTGCAATGTAATGTCTTTATTTGACGCATCATACATTCTGTTGAAATTAAAGGAATGTTGATCATTGGTATACGGTATTTTTGCCCCGTCCCTTTTTATTCGTGTAAGCTCCCTGCACAGATCGTCATCATAACCGTCTGTCATCTGAATAGAGTAATTGCCGCTTTTGTTAGCTTCGTTTGAACCGACTTCGAGAGAACCGCTTAAGCAGACATTGTAAATATGTCCTTTTTTGAGTGTAATATTATTCATGTAGGATGAAATCAAGCCGCCCTTGTTTATTTTTTGGTAGACAGTAATATTGGCACGACTGTTATTCTTCAGTACTACTTTAATCGGAGAGGCCGCCTCTCCGTAAAAATATCCCGAACAGCTGCCGTTCTGACCTGCATCGCCTTTATCTCCTTTGTCACCCTTTTCGCCTTTTTCACCGATGTCTCCTTTGTCTCCTTTTTCACCGTCAACTCCTGTGGCTTTCACTCCCGTATCGGTCGTTCCAATCCACCAGTTGCCGTTTTCTCCGATGAACGGGGTGTTGCCGTCTTTGCCGTCAGTGCCGTTTTGTCCGTTTGCTCCGTCCTTACCATCAGCACCGTCTTTGCCGTCAACACCATTTTTACCGTCAACACCGTCTTTGCCGTTTATACCGTCCTTGCCGTCTGCGCCGTCAAGACCTTTCAAAATTGAAAGATCGTAAAGGTTAAGCCATATTTCATCGCCGACATAACGCCACTGTAGGTTATTTTCATTTACACGGAACTCAGGTGTTTTTCCGTTTGCTCCGTCCTTACCGTTCTGTCCGGCATCTCCTTTATCTCCCTTGTCGCCTTTTTCGCCGTCAACACCTGCGGCTTTTACGCCAATGTCGGTCACTCCGAGCCACCAGTTGCCGTTTTCACCGATGAACGGCGTATCACCGTTTTTGCCGTCAATACCATCGACACCGTTTTTTCCGTCGATTCCGTCTTTTCCGTCAAGACCTTTCAAATTTGAAAGGTCGTAAAGATTTAGCCATATTTCATCGCTGACATAACGCCATTGAAGATTGTTTTCATTTACACGGAACTCCGGTGTTTTTCCGTTTACTCCGTCTTTACCGTTCTGCCCTGTGGGTCCCTTTATATCGGAAATGGCAACAAGATTTTGCCAGTTTTCTCCCTCATAGCGCCACTGTATATATTCTGTTGTTCTTTGTACCTCTATGTTTTTGCCGTCAGTACCATCTTTTCCGTCAGTACCGTCTTTGCCGTCAATGCCGTTTTTACCGTCAAGACCGTTCTTTCCGTCAGTGCCGTCTTTGCCGTCAACGCCGTTTTTACCGTCAAGACCGTTCTTTCCATTAGTACCGTTTTTTCCGTCAGTACCGTCTTTGCCGTCAAGACCGTTCTTTCCGTCAGTGCCGTTTTCTCCGACAGCACCTCTGAGCGTGTCAAGAGCTACAAGATTGTGCCATTCCTCTTCGGCGGTATCTCTCCATTGGATTGCTGTGCCGTTGTTTCGCACCTCCGGCAACAGGGTTTTGCTGTTTTCCGCTTTGCTGCATACGGCAGCAAATGCAATGCAAAGTACGATGCAAAGCACAAGACAGAGTGCGGTGGTAATACAGTATATTCGTTTTTTCATTTATCATTGCCTCCTCTCAAATATTGTGAACGGTATTTATCAGCAAACAGGGCAACACCCTGTTTTAAGACCTCCATTTGGGTTTTTAAATAATATTCATCCTCAAACATAGCATAGTGTACACAGGCACGGACAAATATAAAAATGAGCGGTGTAATCACCGTGTACGGAATGCCGATTTTCGGCTCAAGCCGCTTGGCATACTCGGTATAGCGCTCATTTACCCCCTCAAAAAATTTCTTACCGTGCTCAATATATTTCGGATGGGTATAGACCTGATACATCAGCCGATATTTTTTGCCGTGCTTCTTTGCGGTCCAATACGGAACCTCTTTCACAAATCGAACAACATCCTTCGGGTCGGTGGGAGCTTTTTCCATAAAATCATCCTCGACCTTTTCCATACAGTATGCAGTTGATTCAATAATCAGTTCATCAACACTGTTGAAATAGGAATACAGATTTCCCGTTGTACAGCCACACGCTGCCGCCAAAGCCTTGATGCCCGTACCGGTCAATCCGTTTTCAGCATAGCATTCAAAGCATTTTTCCATTATTTCCCTCTTACGCTCGTTGTGCTGTTCCTCTGTTGTTCTCATAATATTCGCTTCCTTTTGATAACTAATCGATTAATTAATTATAGTATAGCACAGAGCTACGGCAATTTCAACAATTAACTAAGAAAAAATCGCAAAATATTAAATTTTTATCGCATCTGTCGGAAACTTTACTGCTATAGCAGTACCCTTTTCCGAACTTTCTTCCACACGAACCTTACCATTGTGCAGTGCAACGATTTCCCACACCAAAGAAAGTCCCAATCCAACTCCGCCGTATTCTCTGCTTCGGGATTTATCCACACGAAAGAAGGGTTGAAAAATACTTTCTCTGTATTGTTCGGGGATGCCGTAGCCGGTATCCGCAACCGTAATAACAAGCTGATTGTCTTTGTGCATTACGGTAATATTCACTGTACCGTCAAAACGGTTGTAGCGTATAGCGTTTTCGGTCAGATTATATAACAAACGGTAAATCAGCGTGTCACTGCCTGTCATAACAGCGTCGCCCGTGCTTTCAAGTGTAACATTGTTCTTCTCTGCAAGGGGTGCAAGGTCAGTGAAAATCTCTTCTACCATAGGTCCTATCTCTATGCGGTCAGCACACGATACTGTCCGAAGCTCGCTCATTTCCAACAGGGTTTTTGTCATTTGCGTCATTCGTTCAGTCTGCTCACGCAACAATCGGAGGAACTCCGCCGTTTCAGGCGATACCTCGGAATGCTCTGCCGAAAAAAGTTCAAGCTGTGCCTGCATAAGCGAAAGCGGCGTACGCAACTCGTGTGCGGCGTTTCCCGTGAACTGTCGTTGAGCGGTAAATCCCTCATCAAGACGGTCAAGCATCCGATTGAACGACTTGACAAACTGTCTCAGTTCAGGCGGAACTTCTTCGGTTATCTTCATATCCGTCAAATTGTTAGGTTGAACCTTTTCAACCCGAGCGGTAAAAGTACGCAGAGGCTTCAGTGCATGCCCGCTTAAAAAATACGCAAGCACACCGCCCAACAATGTTGCCGCCGCCGTAATATACCAATTGGTAGCGATAAAGGATTCCTGTGCTCCGTTAATTACAATAGTCAATTCACGATCAAGCTTTTCGTGTTCGGGATCGAAAAAGTCAGGTTCTCCTTTGTCCGTATCACCGTAACCTGTAACATAAGAGCCTATGGAATCCATATAATGGCTGCCGGAATAGCCGATAAGAACATTCATAAAAATGCAGGTGGCTCCGATAAGAAGTGCTGTCATCAGAGTTATGCGCCATTGCAAGGATAGCTTTTTCATACTTTTTCTTCCTCCATAACATATCCTTCACCAATGCGATTGCGAATCGGGTCATAGCCGAGTGCCGCACGCAGTTTCTTTCGTAATGCAGAAATATGTACTCTTATTGAATTGCTGAAATTGTCAACACTGTTATCCCAAACATGGTCGAGCAGTTCTTCCTGACTGACGGGGCGACCTTGATTAAGAAGTAAATATTCAAGTATTCCGATTTCTTTTCGGGTAAGTGACAGCTCCTGACCGTCAGCAACGGCAACACGGGCTTTGGTGTCAAAAGCAACCTTTCCACAGTTCAAAACAACATTGTTTTGTGTAAACCGTCGGCGAGTCAGACTGCGTATTCGTGCTTCAAGCTCCTCCAAATGAAAAGGCTTTGTCAGGTAATCGTTTGCTCCGGCATCCAGTCCCTCCACCTTGTCGGCAACCTCACAGCGTGCCGAAAGAATTAACACTCCGGTATCTCTGTCGGTTTGTCGCAGAGTTCGCAGTACCGTCATCCCGTCTGCACCGGGTAAATTCAGATCAAGTAAAACAAGATCGTACTTTTCTATTCCGAGCAACTCATTTGCTTTGTTTCCGTCATAGCAAAAATCAACGCTGTATGCCAATCTTTTAAGGCTGCGAACAATTGTCTCGCACAGCGCACGCTCGTCTTCAATTACTAAAATACGCATAGAAACTCTCCTTGTTATGTTTTCATATTTCTTTGATAATTTAATTATATCATTATATCGCTCAGACATAAAGTTTTTGTTAAGTTTTCGTTCTTAACAGGGATTTTACATCCTCTGTGCTACAATGAGAGCACAAAAGAAAGGAGTGACCGAATTGACTCGAAAGAAAAAAACCGTATTTCAGATCGTACTGATTATCTGCGGAATTACGATGCTGTGTTACGGAGCTCTGCGTGGAGAGGCAGAAACCGTGTTAAGCAAGGCAATCCGGCTGTGTTTGGAGTGTGTGGGAATTGGATAACAAAGAACCGAAGAAAAAAAGAGGCGGTGTATCGCAGTTCCTCTCACGCTTTCGATGGCTTATTCAAGCAGGAGCAACTTTGCTGAGTAATATTCATCTGCCGAATTTATTGAAGGGCAGAATTTATCAAGGCAAAGGAAAGACTGTTTGCGTTCCGGGACTAAATTGCTATTCCTGCCCTGCGGCATCGGGTGCATGCCCAATCGGCTCGTTTCAGGCTGTGGTGGGTTCGTCAAAATTCAGTTTTTCATATTATATCACAGGATTCCTCATATTGATAGGAGTTCTGCTCGGGCGTTTTATCTGCGGTTTTTTGTGTCCGTTCGGATGGCTTCAGGAACTGTTACATAAGATACCGACAAAAAAGCTTTCCACTAAAAAGCTGAAGCCGCTGACATACATAAAATATGCAGTTTTGCTTTTTGCAGTAGGTTTGCTGCCAATGCTCATTACAAATGATGTGGGTATGGGAGATCCTTTTTTCTGTAAGTATCTTTGTCCTCAAGGGGTACTCGAGGGAGCAATCCCTCTTGCCGCCGTCGATTCGGGAATCCGCGCCGCACTGGGTACGCTCTTTTCGTGGAAGCTGGGCATATTGATTGCGGTAATCGTACTGAGTGTACTTTTCTACAGACCGTTCTGCAAGTGGCTGTGTCCTCTCGGTGCATTTTATGCATTGCTTAACAAGGTGTCGCTTTTCGGAATGAAAGTAGACAAACACAAATGCATTTCCTGCGGAAAGTGTGCCCAAGTATGCAAGATGGATGTAGATGTAACCAAAACTCCCGACCACACCGAATGCATACGCTGCGGTAAGTGTATCCGTGCCTGTCCCACCAAGGCGGTCAGCTTCCGCTACGGCTTTGGCAAAGGAAAAGAAAATGATTGTACCGCTGAAAAAGCGGAAACAGCAAAACAAAAAATTGAAACAGAAATTGAAACAGAAAAGGAGTAAATACCATGAAAACAACAAAAATTTTAACCTTACTGACTGCCTTGGTGATGTTGTTAAGCTTTGCCGCCTGTGGCACAAACAAAGGCAACACGACGAATACTACCGCAAATAAGAAAAGCGAAACGGCTATGCTGACAGCTGTGAATCCGAAAACAAAAGACGAGGCCGCCGACCTGCATCAAAAACTGATGGCACAGGAAAATGCTATTCTTTCCGAAAACAGCAAGCTTTGGGAAAAGGTATTTGCTTCAGCCGATAAAGGTATGGCGATGAATGAGGACGGCAAAAACTACGGCGATTTTCTTCTGAAAACGATTGACGGTATCAAGGATCAGTTCAGTGCAGATGAGTTGAAGCTGCTTAATGAAGGCGCCGAAGAGATTAAGGAAATTGAAGAAAAGCTGACGGTTTTGGAACAAAAATTTCCCGGATGCGGAGAAAAACCGTCTGATGGAGATATGAGCGTTCCGGCGGAAAACGGTAAGCCCATCGAAAAGGATAATCTGAATAAATTCCCGACATTTGACGGCAAGGATCTTGACGGAAACGAAGTTAAGAGCAGTACGCTTTTTGCAAAAAATACCGTTACCGTAGTAAACTTCTGGTTTACCACCTGCAATCCCTGCGTGGAAGAACTTGCCGACCTGGAAGCTCTGAATAAACAGCTTGCAAAAAAAGGCGGAGCGGTAGTCGGAATCAATTCATTTACACTTGACGGTGACAAAACGGCTATCTCTGACGCAAAGAATATTCTGGCAAAAAAAGGTGTGACCTACAAAAACATTTGGTTTGATTCAAAAAGTAAAGCCGGAGAATTCACATCCGGATTGTACTCCTACCCCACAACATATGTTGTCGATAAAAACGGTAATATTGTGGGAGAGCCGATTGTCGGTGCAATAACCTCCGAAAAGCAGTCTGAAAAGCTGCAAAAGTTGATTGATCAGGCAATTGCAAACAGCAAGAACTGATGTGTGCCTGTCCCGACAAAGTATCAATAATGCATATTTTCAGGTTCTGTAAATTTTACATATAGATTCCAACAAATATGCCAATAATTAAGCCCATATAATTTTTCGTACAACAAAACCTCCTGCAACGAATTTTACTCTGTGCAGGAGGCTGTCTCTTATACACATCTCCGAGCCCACGAGACAGGC
>ENA-UAED01000486-UAED01000486.1-human-gut-metagenome-genome-assembly--contig:-NODE-486-length-11128-cov-4.192631_pt1 | contig 11128 bp, 8 predicted proteins | sample MGYA00244278_ERZ654274 | MGnify/ENA primary metagenome ERZ654274 (study PRJEB26926, sample SAMN06165180) | human gut metagenome | biome: ENVO:00009003; feature: ENVO:2100002; material: ENVO:00002003...
ATATATTTTTCATAATGATTCTTGATTGAATGATTTACTTAGAACTTGAAATTAAATCCGAATGAATAAATACTATTGACCGGATAATAAGAGGGAGAATCCCCTGTTCCTATCTCATTTTCAGGATCCCAACCTTTATAGAAACTATTGAAAGAGAACAGATTTTGTCCGCTTACATAAACACGCACATTTTCCAAACCTATTTTTTTAGTCCATGCTTTGGGGAATGTATATCCTATTTGTATATTCTTGACTCGTAAGAAACTAGCATTACGGACCCAATAATCAGAAGTTTGAAGATTAGTGTCATTCATATTCAAAGTTTCCAATCGAGGATATTCAGCCCATTTATCAGGATTTTCTTCCTTCCAACAAGATTCAGCCTGCCATCTCTGTATCTGTCCACCGTTGTAGAATGCATAAGCCATATAAGATCCTATCAAACGCTTATGACCTCCTAAACCTTGTAATAAAGCTGAAAAATCAAAACCTTTATAAGAAGCGGAAAGATTCAAACCATAATAAAACTTCGGGGTAGTACTTCCCAATACGGTACGATCATATTGCGCATCCACCTTACCATCAGGAACCCCGTCAGGACCACTAATATCTTTGTATTTCACATAACCAGGTTTCAATCCTGACTTACTTACCAATTGCTCAGGAGCCGCATCTATTTCCGCTTGGTCTACAAACAGTCCATCAGTTTCATATCCATATATAATACCTATCGGTTGCCCTACAATTCTGTTATTATTAATTTCTTCGGTAGCTCCGTTCGCCAATTTCTCAACTGCATTTTTTACCCATGTAAAATTAGGAGAAATACTAAACCGGAAATCACGTCCTATTTGTCCGTTATAAGTCAGATTTATTTCAATTCCTTCGTTCGAAACAGCTCCAACATTAGATTGTCCGACTTCACGTCCCATAATACTAGACACCTCAACTGGTGCTAAAATGTCCGAAGTATATTTATAAAAATAATCCAATGTTCCACTAAAACGTCCATTCAATAAACTAAAATCTAAACCAATATCCGTTATAGCCGTCTTTTCCCAAGTAATTTCCGGATTATTATAGGTTTTCATGTAAGCCCCAGACTGAAGAGTTGCCGGATTTCCAAAAGGATAATCATGTCCAAGTTCATAAATCTGTTGGTAAGGATAAACACCTATATTTTGATTACCAAGTACACCATAGGAAGCACGCAATTTCAAATTATCAACTACAGCTGAAACTGCCGCATTCTTCCAAAAGTCCTCCTCAGAGATTCTCCACCCTGCAGAAACTGACGGGAAAAGTCCCCAACGATGACCGTCCGCAAAACGTGACGATCCATCATAGCGCAAATTCGCCTCTAATAAATAACGATCTTTCCATGCATAATTTATACGCCCGAAAAAAGAAAGCAACGCATATTCTTCCAATGAACTATCATTAGTAGCTGTTGATTTATCTCCAGAACCTAATTCATACAAATAATTATTAGGAAACGTATTTCTATAACCTTCCAAACCTTTATTATTAGATTGCTCCACAGAAGTACCCGCCAATAACTTAAAGGTATGATTTTTAATTTGTTTTTCATAAGTAGCTAATGCTTCAAAGGTAGTATACGTATTATTTGCAGTCCATACATTTAAAGTAGCGGGTCCCACTGTCTTACTATCATCAAAATAAGTATCAGCCCGGTAGGCTTTATCATATTTAGTCCAGTAATTCACCCCAGCTTTACCTATAAAAGAAAGTCCGTCTACAGGAGTATTCCATGTCAATTGTCCGGAAGCACTTATATTTCTACTCACATTCTGCACAAAAGATTCACTCGCCAACCACGCTTCCGGACTATAATTATCCTGATATCCAAAACTTCCATCCGACTTTTGCCCGGCATAAATAGGTCCCTGACGAACAGCATATCCTATCATTCCATCAATACTTTGTGGTTCGCCATTAGGAGCATTATATTTATTATTATAAGCATTCATATTCAAATTAAGCATCAGCCCTTTGGCGATTTCACTTTTCATAGTAAACAGTGCAGTCATTCTTTCATTAGACGTTTTTGCCGTCATTCCTTCCTGATTTCTATAACCTACTGATAAATTATAACTTGTCGTAGCATTTCCTCCTTGTATGCTGAGATTATGTTGGTGTTGAAAACCAGAACCAGATTCCAACAGCCATTTTAAGTGATTTACATTCGGATAATTATCCGGATCAGATCCATCTCTATACTTTTGAATCTGTTCAGGTAAATAAGCTTCCTGCTTACCCATATTCCGCATAGCCATATTATAATATTCCGCATATTCCCATGATGGTAAAAAATCAGGCAATTCCGTAGGCCGTTGCCAACCAAAAGAATTACTATATGTAATAGTCGTTTTACCTTGTGCACCCTTCTTTGTTTCAATCAAGATAACCCCATTAGCAGCACGATTACCATAAATAGAAGCAGAAGCTGCATCTTTCAAAAAAGAAATGCTCTGAATATCATTAGGATCTACATCATCAATGTTACCTGATAAACCATCAATCAAAACCAATGGATCTGTTCCAGCTTTTGAAAATGTACCAGTTCCACGAATTTTAACAGTTGCTCCTTGTCCGGGACGACCTGAAGTTTGCAATACACTTAAACCTGGAGCCAAACCTGCCAGTGCTTGAGCAGTACTCATAACAGGCTTACTAGCCAAGTCTTCAGCTGAAACAGCAGATACGGCTCCTGTTAAATTCACCTTTTTCTGTGTTCCATATCCAACTACAACTACTTCTTCCAACTTTTTTGTATCTTCTTCCATTATAATACGAAGTAACTTGTCACTTTCAACCTTTACTTCTTGCGAAATATAACCTACATAACTTATCTGGAGCATGTTTCCCATTTCAGCAGACAGAGAAAATTTGCCATCCAAATCAGTAACAGTTCCATTGGAAGTACCTTTAACCAAGATACTGACCCCAATTAACGGCTCACCGGAAAAATCAGTAACCAAACCATTGACATTACTCTGTGTCTGTGCCCAAGTAGTATAGCTCAGGCAACACATCAACAAGATCACCAAGAATCTTATTGGCTGCATACATTCTAATCTGTTTTTCATTATTCTATTGATTATTGGGTTAATTTTCAAGACATAACAAGGGCTTACCGACCTAAAAAAGCCGATAAATAAACCTACTTTATGCTATATTCACTTCTTTATCTTAAATACGGGAGCAATCTTATTCAACTGTACATCAGGCATATCAATAACAACTCCTTGCGCTGTACGAGTAAAAAATACCTTTCCATAACCTAACAACTCAATTTTAGTAATTTTATCAGGGTACAACTCACTTCCCGTTGCCAGCGATTGAATGACAACTTGCTTTTCTTCCGGCCATGCAAGGACTGTAGCATAGAGATATTTCTTGGTTTGAGTAAAACGGATTTCAGATGCAGTGGCTTTAGTGTAAGCACCTTCATTGAAACCTTGGGCATTAATCTTGATATCAGCATTGGCTATCGGACCTTCTCCGAAGACTTTCCACGGGCGTGTATCATAAATAGCCTCTTTATTCATACTCATCCAGTCACCAAATTCATTTAAAATGGCTTCTTCCTTTTCATCGAAAGTTCCGTCAGCCCGAAGAGGAACACTAAGCAACAAATTACCGTTCTTACTGACCACATCCACTAATAGTTTCACTACATCGGAAGCACTTTTATACCAGCCGTTCTCCGCCAGTCTGGTATCATAATGCCAACCGCCTAAACAAGAACAAGTCTGCCATGGCTCTTCATAAATACTATTGGGAGATCCCCTTTCCACATCCCATACCAAAGCTTTACGTTGTTCATCGGTAAGAATTTTACCAAACATAACAGCACTGAAATCCCCCTTACGAACAACCATGTTGTGATTATAAAAATGTGCGGCAATCTTCAAACCCGCATCACTGATAGGATAAAACGGTACACCAGTCACATCAAAATAAATCAAATCAGGATTATAACGGTTTATTGCATCGACTGTACGATCATAAAAGTTTGTCACATATTCTTGAGTAGGAATACAAACACCATTTCCCCATGCCCATTGACGGTGAATCATACCGTCAGCCCAACTTCCAGCGCTTAACGGGTGATTCTGTGCATAAAGTTTTTGAGGATCGTAGCCTTCCCACCACTTACCCTTACCATCTTCTTTAGTCAAACATCCATCATAGGGTACACCTGCCTTCTCGCCATGACGGTCGTATCGTTGAGCCGGTTCATACCAGCTCCACGCATGGTCCGCATGGAAACTGATACCAAATGGAAGACCGTTTTTCTTAGCTGCTTCAGCCCAGCCCGCCAATATATCCTTCTTAGGACCTATATTCACGGAATTCCATTCCTGATATTGGCTATCCCATAAATCATAATTATCATGGTGATTACCTAAAGCGAAGAAATACTGGGCACCAATCTTCTTATAAAAGGAAACCAATTTGTCCGGATCCCATTTCTCGGCTTTAAACAAAGGCAATATATCCTTGAAGCCCACTTCAGAGGGATGGCCATAATGTTCCACATGGTGCTTATACTCGCGCGAACCTTCCAAATAGAGAGAACGCGCCATCCAGTCGCCGGACCCTTCCACACATTGCGGTCCCCAATGTGCCCAAATACCAAATTTGGCATTTCTAAACCATTCAGGAACTTTATAGTTCTGCAATGATTCCCAAGTAGGTTCGAACTCTCCCTCCTGCATTTTTTCATTTTTCTCTGAAACAGGTACCTGGTAAGTCTGAGCCTCCAAAACTCCCGTCCAAAGCAACAAAGCCGAAGCCAAAAGAAAATGTTTTGCTTTCATAGTATAATTGCTTTATATGTTTTTCAATTATCAATAGTGCAAATATACAGAGTTGAAACCAATTTATATTATCCAAATGCGCCATTATGTAGGATAATATCGACTTTTACCTGAAATAATTCAAAAACAAATACCAAAACAGGTGATTTGATATGAAAATATCGATTTCCCATTGGATTATATATATACTTTTGCTTACTTTGTACGAAACTGAATCTTTCATTCTAATACCTTAAGGAATATGACACAATCAATCGACCAATTACATTTACTTATATTAAATGTAGGACTAGCCATTCACAATGCAGACTGGAACTGGAAAAACGTAAGCAGCCCTTTTACCCGACTCTATTATATAATGGAAGGAACCGCCCAAATAATATTTCCCGATGGAATGCAGGAACTAAAACCACATCATCTATATCTGGTGCCATCATTCACTACCCATAGTTATCAGTGCAATTCTCATTTCACTCATTATTATCTCCATATATATGAAGACCATCAATCGGAATCCGGCATTCTGGAAGATTGGAATTTCCCGATAGAAATACCTGCGGGCAACCTGGAATTACCACTTATTAAAAGGTTATGTGAAATAAATCCTACCATGCAGCTTCCTCAATCCGACCCGACAAGCTATGACAACAACCCCACATTAATCAGAAACATCATTAAAAATAAACAGCGTACCTTCTGTGACAAAGTCGAATCCAGAGGTATAGTATATCAACTTATTGCCCGCTTTTTAAAAGACGCCAAACCTAAAGTGGAAGTCAACGATAACCGTATCCAAAAAGTCTTGTCCCACATCCGAAAAAATATCTATAAAACAGTAGATATAGACTCATTGGCAGCAATCTCATGCCTCTCAAAAGATCATTTTATCCGTCTTTTCAAAAAAGAAGTCGGTACCACACCGCTACAATATATTAATCAGAAAAAAATAGAGAAAGCCCAATTAATTCTGATTACAGAGGATATTCCCGTAAAAAACATAGCCTATCTCCTTGCTTATGAAGACCATTCTTATTTCAACCGCCTATTCAAAAAAATCACAGACGTTACTCCACAGCAATATAGAGAACTATATAAAAAGTAACCGTCTTATTATTTTTACGCAAAGGTTTACGTACTTTTTTCAACCTCTTCCACCATATACCTAAAGGTTATTCCTCTATTTTTGATGCCGGAAATAAATCTAAAAATAAATAGAGCTATGAATTACAATGAAATCGGGAAAACCGGTATGCGGGTTTCCAATCTTAGTTTCGGCGCATCTTCATTAGGAGGAGTTTTTCATGATATCCGCGAAGCAGAGGGTATCAAAGCTGTTTACACAGCAGTAGAGAATGGAATGAATTTTATTGATGTATCTCCCTACTACGGGCACTACAAGGCCGAAACCGTATTAGGCAAAGCATTGAAAGAAATACCACGTGACAAATATTATCTCTCTACCAAAGTGGGACGCTATGGAAAAGATGGAGTCAACACATGGGATTATTCCGGAAAACGTGCAACGGAAAGCGTTTATGAAAGCTTGGAAAGACTCCACATTGAATATATCGATCTGATTAATGTACACGATGTAGAGTTTTCAGACATGAATCAGGTAGTCAACGAAACATTACCTGCACTGGTAGAACTTAAAAAGAAAGGTATTGTGGGACATGTAGGTATCACAGACTTGCAATTAGAAAACTTAAAATGGATCATTGATCACTCGGAACCGGGAACAGTAGAAAGCGTACTTAACTTCTGCCATTATTGTCTGAATGACGAGAAACTGACTGATTATCTGGATTATTTTGAATCAAAGAATATCGGCATTATCAATGCCTCCCCCCTTTCAATGGGCTTACTCTCCCAACGTGGGGTTCCTGCATGGCATCCGGCCCCCCAATCACTGGTAGAAGCCTGTCGGAAAGCTGTTCAACACTGCCTGTCCAAAAATTATCCTATAGAGAAACTGGCTATTCAATATTCTGTCAGCAATCCACGTATCGCCACCACTTTGTTCAGTTCGGCCAATCCGGATAATGTATTGAAAAATATAACATATGCCGAAGAACCCATTGATTGGAACCTTGTAAAGGAAGTGCAAGAAATTATCGGAAAACAAATGCGTATCAGTTGGGCTAATTCATAATACAAAGGAAAATAATGATGGATTTTAACATAATAGATGCACACTCCCATCTTTGGCTACGGCAAGATACGGAAGTCAACGGATTGCCTATCCGTACTTTAACCAACGGACGTTCGTTATTTATGGGGGAAGAACGTCAGATGGTTCCGCCCTTTATGATTGACGGGCGGAATAGTGCCGAGGTTTTTCTCTCGAACATGGACTATGCACAAGTATCGGCTGCCGTAGTCACTCAGGAATTTATTGATGGCATCCAAAATGAATACCTCGCAAAAGTGTCCCATAAATACCCAGACCGTTTCTTTGTATGCGGTATGTGCGAATTTCGTAAACCCGGTTATCTGCAACAGGCCAAGGAATTAATAAGTTCCGGTTTCAAAGCAATAAAAATCCCGGCACACCGCCTTTTTCTAAAAGAAGGAAGAGTCATGCTGAACAGTGACGAAATGATGGAAATGTTCCATTACATGCAAGAAAAAGACATTATCCTTTCCATTGATTTAGCCGATGGGGATACACAAGTACAGGAAATGAAAGAAATCATTCAGGAATATCCGCAGCTTCGAATCGCTATCGGACATTTCGGCATGGTCACCACACCTCATTGGCAAGAACAAATAAAGTTGGCCCGCCATAAAAATGTCATGATAGAATCCGGGGGGATCACCTGGTTGTTCAACAGTGAATTCTATCCGTTTCACGGAGCGGTCAAAGCCATTAAAGAAGCAGCAGATCTGGTAGGTATGGACAAACTGATGTGGGGATCGGATTACCCTCGGACCATTACGGCCATTACTTACAAGATGTCTTACGATTTCATCCTTAAAACGACTGAAATGACACAAGAAGAGAAAGCACTTTTTTTAGGTAAAAACGCCGAAAGATTTTATGGTTTCAAAAATCTCATATCTCTTCCTTACATTAAAAACATGTCAGAATAATCAACTGACACTTATAAATCCATACCATGAAAAATAAGAACTATTATGTACCATTGATGCTCATATTCTGCCTGTTTTTCCTATGGGCTATCAGCAGCAATCTACTACCTACTATGATAAGACAGCTGATGAAAACCTGTGAGTTAAACGCTTTCGAAGCATCATTCACAGAAACAGCCTACTGGCTTGCCTATTTCATCTGTCCCATTCCCATCGCTATGTTCATGAAAAAATACAGCTACAAATCGGGAATTATTTTCGGGTTATTACTGGCGGCATGTGGTGGGTTACTGTTCTTCCCCGCTGCCATGCTGAAAGAATATTGGGCATATCTATGCATATTCTTTATCATTGCCACCGGAATGTGTTTTTTAGAAACGGCAGCCAATCCTTATGTAACCGCTTTGGGAGATCCGAAAAGTGCGCCCCGTCGATTGAATCTGGCACAATCATTCAATGGGCTGGGAGCTTTTATAGCTGCCATGTTTCTCAGCAAACTGATTCTGAGTGGCAACCACTATACCCGCGACACCCTGCCCACTTCTTTTCCCGGTGGCTGGGAAGGTTACATTCAAACAGAAACAGACGCCATGAAACTTCCTTATCTGCTGCTAGCTATGCTACTCATTGTTATTGCCATCATCTTTATCTTCTCCAAATTACCTAAAATCAAAGAAGGAAATACGATGGAAGGAGTAGAATATAAAGGAGAAAAATTAATTGATTTCGGAGTCTTAAAACGTTCTCATCTTCGTTGGGGAGTTATTGCACAATTCTTCTACAATGGTGGTCAGACAGCCATTAACAGTTTATTTCTAGTCTACTGTTGTACCTATGCAGAACTACCTGAAAATACAGCCACCACCTTTTTCGGCCTTTATATGCTGGCTTTTTTGGCAGGAAGATGGACAGGCACACTACTCATGGTAAAATTCCGTCCACAAGACATGCTATTGGTATATGCGCTGATTAATGTCTTGCTATGTATTGTTGTGGTTTGTTTTGGCGGTTGGACAGGTCTTTATGCCATGCTGGGTATCTCTTTTTTCATGTCTATCATGTATCCCACTCAGTTCTCGCTCGCTTTGACTGATTTAGGCAACAACACCAAAAGTGGCTCGGCATTTCTAGTTATGGCCATCGTTGGAAATGCTTGCTTACCCCAACTCACAGCTTATATGATGCATCTGAACGAACATATCTATCATATAGCCTATACTATTCCTATGATTTGTTTCCTGTTTTGCGCCTATTATGGCTGGAAAGGATACAAAGTGATTGATTAAACTGATTAAAAATAAATAAAAAATGAAAGCAATTCAAATTACCGCTCCTTCCGAAATGAAGGTAGTAGACATCGAGAAACCGGTCTTGGAACCGGGAGAAGTTCTTGTGAAAATTAAATACGTCGGTTTTTGCGGCTCGGACTTGAATACATTCTTAGGCCGTAACCCAATGGTAAAGTTGCCCGTTATTCCTGGACATGAAGTAGGAGCTGTCATAGAAGCTGTGGGCAAGGATGTGCCGGATTCTTTAAAACCCGGCATGAGCGTTACAGTTAATCCCTATACCAATTGCGGTAAATGTGCTTCCTGTCGTAACGGCAGAGTAAATGCCTGTGAACATAATGAAACTTTAGGGGTTCAGCGCAACGGAGCCATGTGTGAATATATCGCATTGCCTTGGAGTAAAATAATCCCGGCCCATCGAATTCCTCCTCGTGACTGTGCACTGATCGAACCGATGAGCGTAGGCTTTCATGCGGTTTCCAGGGCACAAGTTACAGATATTGATATAGTGATGGTCATTGGTTGCGGAATGATCGGTATGGGAGCTATTGTACGTTCAGCTCTTCGCGGAGCTACCGTTATCGCTGTAGACCTGGACAACGAGAAATTGGAACTTGCCAAACGGATAGGTGCTCACCATACCATCAATTCCATGACAGAAAATGTACATGAATGCCTGACAAAGATTACGGAAGGACTCGGTCCTGATGTAGTCATTGAAGCTGTCGGCAGTCCTGCAACCTATGTTATGGCCGTCAATGAAGTCGGATTTACCGGGAGAGTGGTATGTATAGGGTATGCAAAATCAGAAGTTTCTTTTCAAACTAAATATTTTGTCCAAAAAGAACTTGATATCCGCGGATCACGTAATGCATTGCCCACAGATTTCAGAGCAGTTATCCGCTACATGGAACAAGGTACTTGCCCAAAAGATGAATTGATCAGCAAAGTAGTCAAGCCCGAAGCAGCAATACAGGCCATGAAAGAATGGGCGGCAGCTCCCGGAAAAGTATTCCGTATACTAGTCGAATTTGACTAACCACATCTATACAATTACCCAAAATGTGCTCAAAGTGATCGTTTTCTACTTCGAGCACATTCTCTTTTTTGATTAAATCCTACTTGATTGGATAATATCAATTAATATCGGACGGAATCCGCTAACGAAACACTCTACTGCTATTACCATCAGAATAAGTCCCATCAAGCGCATCATCACGTTATTTCCAGTTTCACCAAGAATAGAAACCAACCGGGTAGAAGCCCGCAATATAAGATAGGTGATAAAATAAATCAAACCAATTATTCCGATCAGAATTCCCTTCATGGTCCAAGTATTTGCATCATCCATTAACATTATTCCGTTAGCTATAGCACCGGGACCGCAAAGCATAGGAATAGATAACGGGGTAATTGAAATATCATTGGCATACGTTTTAATTTCTTCATCTTTCAACTTCGTATTAGTAAAACGTGCCTGCAACATATCATACCCAATCTTCAAAATAATAAAACCGGCAGCAATACGAAAGCCATTGGTCGATATTCCAAAGAATTTGAATAAAAATTGCCCGGAAAAAGTAAAAGCCAGAAGTGTAATAAAGGAAATGATAGTAGCACGTTTCACAATATGACGCCGTTCTTCATCATCCATTCCTTTAGTCATAGTCAAAAATACAGGCATGGTTCCCAACGGGTTGGTTAATGTGAAAAAAGAAGTAAAGCATAGTAATGCAAATGGTAATAATGTATCCATTGACGTATTATTTTTAGGTTATGGGCAAAAGTAATCCATAATTGGGAGATGAGCAATAGTAGAGGTCACATTTCACACGTGCGGATACAAAAAAAGCCTCCGGAACTTCTTCAAGTCCGGAGGCTTCAATCAAAACGGCGGCT
>ENA-UAED01000510-UAED01000510.1-human-gut-metagenome-genome-assembly--contig:-NODE-510-length-10622-cov-5.694237_pt1 | contig 10622 bp, 9 predicted proteins | sample MGYA00244278_ERZ654274 | MGnify/ENA primary metagenome ERZ654274 (study PRJEB26926, sample SAMN06165180) | human gut metagenome | biome: ENVO:00009003; feature: ENVO:2100002; material: ENVO:00002003...
ACGAGATTTCTGCCTGTCTCGTGGGCTCGGAGATGTGTATAAGAGACAGTTGCCGATGCTTAAGGCGAAGTCAAAGGTAATGAAAAAATATGAAAGAATTTCCGTATTTCCAAGTAAAAATTGCCCGAACGATTCTACGTTGTTGAAAATGACGGGATAGGAAATATGTGGCAAAAATCTTGCAGCATTCCGAAAAAAAACGTATCTTGTTGATAGCCGGATTTATCCGGTCCTGCATCGCCCGTTTTCGCCGGGTACGAACGGAGTTCGGAACCGGGAGCACGGAAGTTCGAAGAACCGAAAAACGACGGGATGCAAAGATTTAATAAAAAATGTGGACCTCGTTGGAAATACGGTACTCCGAGTACCCGCATTTTAGGAAAGGTCTGAATTTTAATGCGGCCAGAGGATGCGAATAAATGTCCTTCGGATTCGATGCTGCGATTGTCAAACTGTTACATCGAAAGATATAATGGCCGAATAAATATATCACCTAAACAGCGATGATTATGAAAGATGAAAAATTAGTCGTGTTGAGAGAGTGGAACTCTGTCACCGAAGCCGAAATGGCCAAATCGATTCTGGACGGAGCCGGAATTTTTTCGACGATCCGCAACGAATATATGTCGGCGATCTATCCCATCGGCACGATGCCGGCACAGCTCGTGGTCAAGGAGGAAGATGCGAAGCGGGCTGCCGAATTGCTCGACAAAATGCCGTAATTTATTATTTTGCAGCTATTCAAGGAGTTCGGGAAGCTCTTAAAGAAGCCCCCGAATTCCTTATGAACGGCTCGGAACAACCTCTGTTGCTTGCGACTTTCGAACGGTTCGGAGAAGGGGCGAAACTGCGTACCGAAAACGTCGATTCATAGCTTCAGGTCCGGAGAACGAAGTCGTCGGAAATGAAGCCGGCTTCGATAAGATCGGTCGAGCCGTGTCGGAGGATCCCTTATCGGTTCCATATGGCCCAGGCAGCTTCCGCCTGCCCTACGAGCATGTCGAGTCCGTTGCACGTGTGTGCTCCCCGTTGCGCTCCGTATTGCAGAAACAGCGTTTCGGCCGGGTTGTAGATCAGGTCGAAAAGATAGTGGGAGGGCGTGACGAAAGCGTACGGAATGCGGGGCGCCTCTTCGACATTCGGATGCATCCCGACTGGGGAGGCATTGATAATGAGCCGATGCGAACCGATTACTTCATCCGATACTTCGTCGTACGTATAATTTCCCGTTGCCGGATTCCGCGATACTAGATCGAACGGAATTTCCATCTGTGCCAATACATATTGCACGGCTTGCGACGCCCCGCCCGTGCCCAGTACCAATGCCCGTTCGGGACGCTCCCCGCCGAGAAATGTTTCGAGGGAGGCGCGAAGTCCCGTCACATCCGTATTATAACCCGTCAGACGTCTGCCTTCGCAGCGCACGCAATTGACGGCCCCGATCATCCGGGTTTCCGGCGAAAGATCGTCCAGATAGGGTATGATCTGTTGTTTATAGGGAATCGTGACATTGAATCCCCGCAGTTCGGGCTGCGCTTCCAGCAAAGCGGGCAACTCCTCGATCGTTTTCAATTCGTAAAGGTCGTACCGGCAATCCGCAATGCCTTCGCGTGCGAATTTATCGGCGAAATACCGGGCTGAAAACGAGTGTCCCAGCGGGTAGCCTATCAGACCGTAGCGTTTCATAAGGTTTTAGTTTTGGGGAGCGGAGATTTTTTGAGCGACCCGCTTGCCGATGAATTCGATGACATAGATCAGAAGAAATCCTGCCAGCGCCAGTGCTACGGCCTGCCACAAGTGGGCATCGGTCTGACCGATCGCCTCGAAATGTCCCGGTGTAATGTTTTGTTCCACCAACGGGTGAACGGCACCCTGGGCATCCGTATAAGTTTCCACGACCTCTTTCCAGGGCCAGACTTTATTGAGCGATCCGACCATGAAACCCATGAGCAGGGAGATCGTCAGGTCGTGATGCTTGCGCAGCAGCCACGAAAGCAGGTGCGAAAAACTGATGATGCCGGCGACGGCTCCGACTGCGAAAAGCAGCAGGACACCCAGCCGGAATTCGCTGACAGCCTGTAAAATGTATTGGTATTTTCCCAGCAGCAGCAGGATGAAGGCGCCTGAAATTCCCGGAAGAATCATCGCGCAGATGGCAACAGCTCCCGAAAGCATGATAAACCACCAGTCGTTGGGCGTTTGCGTCGGGGAGGCGATCGTGATCCAGAATGCCAGCGCGGTGCCGACAAGCAGTCCCAGCAGCGAAGTGAGGTTCCACTTCCGAATATCCCGGGCGACGAAAGCCGCCGAAGCGACGATCAGTCCGAAAAAGAAGGACCAGATTTCGATCGGGTGATGCGCCAGCAGGTAAGTCATCAACCGTGCCAGCGAAAAGATGGCGATACCGATACCCAGCAGTACGGAGAAGAGAAAGCTGCCGTTGATGTGGCGCCAGAATTTCCTGAATTCGAACCGGCCGAGCAATTTCAACGCAGTCGGATTGAAACTTTTGATCGACTCGATCAGTTCGCTGTAAATTCCCGAAATAAAGGCGATCGTCCCGCCCGATACTCCCGGGACAACATCCGCCATTCCCATTGCGCAGCCTTTCAGCGCCAACAGCACGTATCTGAACATAATCCGCTCTAATAAAAAGTTAGGCAATTCATCTTTCAATGTACCTTTTGACAATTCCGAGAGGTGTCTATTCGCTGTTCCCGGTTGTATCGGTAATGCTCCTGCCCATAAATTCCTTCCCGGAAGGGACTTAAGGCGCTTTACTCCCAAAGAGGTACACTAAAGTATATAATCACGAAAAGTTATCTCGTTCGTCGAAAACACGACGTTTCGCAAAAACGGCATTATAATAACATCGCATGGGTATTGCCGTTTCCGGCGATGTTTTGCTTGTGCAAAGATAGTATATGCGGGAAACATCGCAAGATTTTTTCGGGATAAAACCCTGAAAAAATCCATCCCGAACGAAGATTTAATAATTCGTTAATAATACCGTTCGAGGATTCCGCCTCCGACGACCCGTTCCCCTCGGTACAAAACGACGGGCTGCCCGGCGGCCGGGGCCCACGCGGGATCCTCCAGTTCGATCCGAATCCCCGAAGCGGCAGGGAAGACCGCTGCGTATCCCTCGGGGTTGCGGCCGATGCCCCGGATCACCGCACGGATATCGCGGGCACCGAATACCTCGTCGCTCTCTACCAGGCGACATTCCCCGACTTCCAGCGTACGATGCAACAACAGCTTCTCTTCTCCGGCTACGATCCGGTTTGCCGCCGTGTCGATAGCGACCACCGCCCAGCCCGGCGGCAGGTCGAGGCCCTTTTTCTGGCCGATGGTGTAGAGGGCCGCCCCGTCGTGCGTGCCGAGCCGATGTCCGGCAGAGTCGATGATGGGGCCGGGCCGGAGCGCTTCCGTTTTATCCCGGCTTCGCAGGAAGTCGCGGCACGGGCGTCCCTCGAGAAAACAGACGCCCATACTCTCCCGACGGTCGGCGAGTTCTTCGACGATATTTCGTTTGATGACCGTTCCCATCGGAGTCAGCACCCGATCGAGGACCTCCTGCGGCAAGTCCCACAGGTAGTAGGACTGGTCCTTGCGGTTGTCGGCCGCACGGGTGACGTATCGTTTGCCGCCTGCGGAGGTAATGCGGAAATAGTGTCCCGTAGCGATGTAGCGAATCCCCAGTGCGTCGGCCTCTGCCGCAAGACAGGGCCATTTGATCCGACTGTTGCAGCGCGTGCACGGAGCCGGGGTACGCCCCCGGAAGTAACTGTCGGTAAAATAGTCCACCACCTCCCGTTCGAACCGCTCCCGCACCGACCGCATTCGCCAGGGAATCCCGAGTGCCCCGGCACGCAGACGCGCCTTTTCCAACAATGCGGAATCGCCTCTCATGTCGAGCGTCAGAGCCGTTACATGATATCCGGCCGCCTGCAACAATCCGACGGCGGCGAAGCTGTCTATTCCGCCGCTGAAACCCAACAATACCCAATTATCCTTCATAAAACTCCTGTCTTCATGAGAACCGGCTGCCGAAATTTCGGCAGCCGGTTCTGTCAAGCATATTCTTCCGGCTTCGGGTGTTCTTCTTCGAAGAATTCCGGTTTTTCCCGTTTGATGAACCCGATCACCTCTTCCAAGCCTTCGAGGAATTTGGAAAAATCCTCTTTGTAAAGGAATATTTTATGCCGGTCGTAACTGACCGTTCCATCCGGCGCCGTTTTCTTCCGGCTCTCCGTAATGGTAAGAAAATAATCGTTCGCACGCGTAGCGCGCACGTCCAGAAAATAGGTCCGCCGGCCGGCTTTTACGACTTTCGACAGGATCTGTTCGCCGAAATCTTCTCCGTCCGTGCGGAAGGTATTCAGAGCAGCCATACAAGGTAATATTTTGAGGGTTATTCGTTTGTTCCATACGTAAATATAAAACAAATTTCGTTTTCCTGCAAATTCTTGCCCGTGATTATATATCTTTGGGCGTGCAGCGACTCAAACCCCTTTCGGGAACGGGATTCGGGCAGGCCGAATTATAAACTCAATATTACGAGTCGTGAATACGCGACTCTCGGAAATAACGTGATGCAACTGCTTATTGCCGCTCATGCTGCGCTTCCAGGAGTGGCAGCCCCTCTGCCTCCCAGTTTTTCAGCAAATTGAGCGCCCGGATGAAGTCGGCATCATCCCTTGCGTGCAATATCCGCAGCAGAGCTTCCCGGTCGAAAAGCCGCTCTGCCAGCAATGCTTTGAGCAGGCGCCTGGTCCCCGCTTCGACATCGGAATCTTCCGCCGGAGGTGTTACGCCCTGTTCCAGTCCCAGTCCGATCAACTCCTCATACATTTCATCGGGAACTTCGAACCGCTCCTCGAACGATGCGAACTCCGGATAATCCCGTTCCAGGGCTGCCCGGGTGCGGTCCAGGTAGTGCTGCATAAATTCAGGAAAGATATTTTTCCGCAGCAGGGCGTTCAGATAAGATGCCTGCACCGTATCCTGTATTACGCACACGTCGGGCGCTATGCCTCCACCGCCGTAAACCGTCCGGCCCGTGCGGAGTGTCCGGTAGGCCGGCGACGGAATCGTGTCGGGCAGCGAGTGAGTTCGGTAAGCCGTGCGATCCCCGCCTTTGACGTAAGGACGTTGAATTTCCCGGCCCGAAGGCGTATGATAGCGGGCGATGACCAGACGCAAAGCCGACCCGTCCGGAAGCAGATATTGCCGCTGCACCAATCCTTTTCCGAAGCTGCGGCGCCCGACGATTATCGCGCGGTCCCAGTCCTGCAGCGCTCCGCTCACGATTTCGCTGGCCGATGCCGACCGTTCGTCGATCAGTACGACAAGCCGCCCTTCGGCCGGAAATACCGGATTCCGACGGGCGGAATGGACGACGGACGGGACGCTGCGGCCTTCGGTCGAAACGATCCGCGAGCCTTTGGGCAGAAAAAAGCCGGACAAAGCGATCGCCTGATCCAACAGTCCTCCGCCATTGCCCCGAAGATCGAGAATCAGCTCCTTCGGACGATCCAGTTCTTCGTAGGCCCGCTGCACTTCCCGCATGGTGGTCTGACCGAAACGGATCAGTCTGATGTATCCTACCGCAGAATCGACCCGGTAGGCCAGTTCGACGGAGGGGACCGGAATTTCCCGTCGGACGATTTCGTATAGAATTGGCAGACGAATTCCTCGTCGAATCACTAGGATTTTTACTTTCGATCCGGCATCTCCCCGCATGGCGGAGATGAGCTCGGAGGCCGGAATCTCTTTCACGGCACGTCCGTCCACCCGGACGATCCGGTCGTCGGGACGGATGCCCGCTTCTTCGGCGGCCCCTCCCGACAGGAGGGAGGTTACGACCAGCGAATCACGGATCCATTGGGTCTGAATGCCTATTCCTCCGAACTTACCCCGATAGAGGCTCCAGAATTCAGCCATCTCCGCAGCCGAGGCATATTCGGTATGGGGATCGAGTTGCTGTACCATGCTGCGGATCGCCTCCTCGACCAGCGGCGCCATATCGACCGAATCGACATACATCTTACGGATATATTCGTAAGACCGCTCCAGCTTGGCGAGCGACCGTCGCTGTGCCCGGTCGGGCCGGGAAACGGCGATATCGGCCGTCCGGAACGATGATAATCCCGCCACGGCCAGCAACAGCCCGAAAAACCACATGCTCCGCTTCATATCGAATTACATGATTGCATATTTTTCCGTCCGGCGTCCTCCCAAGCAGGTACCGCGAAACACCGGGAAATGATTTCCGACTGCGAGCAGGGAGGAAAGGCGTGAACCCCGTCTTCTTTCCGGCGATTCGGTAGAGCCATAGATACCGCCTCGGATGCACCCACATTCGGAACGGGGCGTATCCGCCGATAACTCTGCTCTCTCAACTACCGCCGGGGCGGCTATTCCGCGTCCGCTCGGACAGGCGCTTCGGATTATCTATAACTAATTATCTAACGGAGTGCTTCGGCCAGTCGGGTGAACGGCACCTGGGTCTGTTCGCCGGAGGTCATATCCTTGATCGTCGCCACCCGTTCTTCCAGTTCCCGGCTGCCGACGATTACCACGCAGGGGATTCCCCGGCGATTGGCATACTCCATCTGTTTTTTCATCTTTCCGTTTTCGGGATATATCTCCGCCGGAATACCTGCGGCACGCACCTCCTGCAACAGTTTCAGCGAGGCATGCTCTTCCGCTTCGCCCAGATTGGCGAACATCACCCGGGCCGCACAGCCCAGATCGGCCGGGAAGAGTCCGAGGCCGGTCATCACGTCGTAGATGCGGTCCGCACCGAACGAAATGCCGACACCCGACATGTTCGGCATTCCGAAGATGCCCGTCAGGTCGTCGTAGCGTCCGCCGCCGCAGATCGACCCGATGGCGAAATCGAGCGCCTTGACTTCGAAAATCGCTCCCGTATAATAATTGAGCCCCCGGGCCAGCGAGAAGTCGAGCTCGATCGGCAGCTCCACCCCCAGCCGGTTCACGTACCCGAAGATCGTTTCCATCTCGGAAATGCCTTCCAGTCCGACAGCCGAGGAGCCGATGACATCTCGCAACACAGCCAGTTTCCGTTCATTATCGCCTGTCAATTCGAGTATCGGTTGCAGCTTTTCGATCGCATCGGAGCCGATGCCGCGTTCCGTCAATTCAGCCTTGACAGCCTCCAATCCGATCTTTTCCAGCTTGTCGATGGCGACCGTAATGTCGATCATCTTGTCCGCATGTCCGATGGTTTCAGCAATGCCGTACAGAATCTTGCGGTTGTTTACCTTCAGCGATACGTTAATTCCGAGCGTCCGGAAAACCCGTTCCACGATCTGTATGAGTTCCACTTCGCACAGCAGCGATCGGGTGCCGATGACATCCACGTCGCACTGGTAAAACTCCCGGTAGCGGCCTTTCTGCGGACGGTCGGCCCGCCAGACCGGTTGTATCTGGTAGCGTTTGAACGGGAAGGCGATTTCGCTCTGGTGCTGCACCACATAACGGGCAAAAGGCACCGTCAGGTCGTAACGCAATCCCTTTTCGCAAATTCGGGAGGCCGTGCGCAACTCTTCGTCATTCAGTCCGGCGGCGTAATCCCCCGAATTGAGGATTTTGAAAAGCAGTTTGTCGCCTTCGTCGCCGTATTTGCCCAGCAGGGTGGAGAGGTTCTCCATCGCAGGCGTTTCGAGCGGGCCGAAGCCGAAGGTGCGGAAAACGTCCCGGATTTTGTCGAAAATATATTGGCGGCGCATCATCTCCAGCGGGGAGAAGTCGCGTGTGCCCTTGGGTATGGAGGGTTTTTGTGCCATTTTATTCCACCAGTTTTCTGTATTTTACACGATGGGGCTGCGTATCGCCGCCCTGCGCTTTCTTCCACTCCTCGTATTCGCTGTACGAACCTTCGTAGAAGACCACTTTCGAATCGCCTTCGAAGGAGAGGATGTGCGTGGCGATACGATCGAGGAACCAGCGGTCGTGGGAGATCACGACGGCGCAGCCGGCGAAATTCTCCAGACCCTCCTCCAGCGCACGCAACGTATTGACGTCGATGTCGTTGGTCGGCTCGTCCAGAAGCAGCACATTACCTTCCTCCTTGAGTGCGAGGGCCAGGTGCAGGCGGTTGCGCTCGCCGCCCGACAGCATGCCGCACTTCTTCTCCTGATCGGCGCCCGTGAAATTGAACCGGGCCACGTAAGCGCGGGCATTGACCTGGCGGTTGCCCAGCATAATCAGGTCGGTACCCTGCGAAATCACCTCGTAAACGGTTTTTTCCGGGTCGATGGACTTGTGCTGCTGATCCACGTAGGCCAGTTTGACCGTCTGACCGACAGTGAAAGTTCCCGAAGTAGGCTGTTCGAGTCCCATGATCATCCGGAAGAGGGTAGTCTTGCCCGTACCGTTGGGGCCGATCACACCGACGATACCGGCAGGCGGCAGCGAGAAGTTCAGTCCCTCGTACAGCACCCGGTCGCCGAAGGCTTTCGATACGTCGTGCGCCTCGATCACCACATCGCCCAGACGCGGGCCGTTCGGGATGAATATTTCGAGCTTTTCCTCCTTCTGTTTGGTATCTTCGTTCATCAGCTTGTCATAGGCCGACAGACGGGCTTTCGACTTGGCGTGACGTCCGGAGGGGGACATACGCACCCACTCCAACTCGCGTTCGAGGGTCTTGCGACGCTTCGATTCCTGCTTCTCCTCCATAGCCATACGGGTCGTCTTCTGCTCCAGCCAGCCCGAATAGTTACCTTTCCAGGGAATACCTTCGCCGCGGTCGAGTTCCAGAATCCAGCCGGCCACGTTATCCAGGAAATAGCGGTCGTGCGTCACGGCGATCACCGTGCCCTTATATTGTTGCAGGTGCTGCTCCAGCCAGTCGATCGACTCGGCGTCGAGGTGGTTGGTCGGCTCGTCCAGCAGCAAGACGTCCGGCTGCTGCAAAAGCAGGCGGCACAAGGCCACGCGGCGGCGTTCGCCGCCCGAGAGTACCTTGACGCTCTGATCCGGGTCGGGACAGCGCAGGGCATCCATCGCACGCTCCAGTACGCTGTCCAGCTCCCAGCCGTTCACGTGGTCGATCTGTTCGTACAGTTCGCCCTGACGCTCGATAAGTCGGGCCATCTCTTCGTCGTCCATCGGCTCGCAGAGTTTCTGGTTGATCTCCTCGTACTCCTTCAGCAGGGCTACGGTCGAGGCGCAGCCCTCTTCGACCACTTCGCGCACGGTCTTGGCATCGTCGAGTTTGGGTTCCTGTTCCAGGTAACCGACCGTATAACCGGGCGAGAAGACCACTTCACCCTGGAAATTCTTGTCGATACCCGCGATGATCTTCATCAGAGTCGATTTACCCGAGCCGTTCAGACCGATGATACCGATCTTGGCGCCGTAGAAGAACGAGAGGTAGATGTTGTTGAGAACTTTTTTCTGGTTGGTGAAGGTCTTGCTTACGCCGACCATCGAAAAGATGATTTTTTCGTCTGCCATATCTTGTGTTTGAATTGTCCGAAATAAGGATTCTTGCAAAGATACGGAGAAAATCCGGAATTTTAAGTCTCCGGGGGCCGAATATTTGCACGTCCGCACATGCAGCGGAAATAAAAAAGCCCCGTCTCCGAAGAGACGGGACTCGTATGCGGGCCGCAAGGCGGACTAATAGTTCTCCTTCTTCGGCTCGAAATAGGCCTGGGGATGCTTGCAGGCGGGGCAGATTTTCGGTGCCTCGGTGCCTTTGCAGATGTAACCGCAGTTGCGGCACTGCCAGACCTGCTCGGTCTCGCGGGCGTAGACCTTGCCCGCCTCAATGTTGGCGGTCAGCGCTTTGTAGCGCGCCTCGTGGTCCTTCTCAATCGCGGCGACCATCGTGAACAGCGCGGCGATCTGGGTAAAGCCCTCTTCCTTGGCCTCTGCGGCCATCCGGGGGTACATCTCGGTCCACTCGTCGTTCTCACCGCTTGCAGCCATCTCAAGGCAGGTCATAGTGTCGGGGAGCGCGCCGCCGCACAGGGCCTTGAACCACAGCTTGGCGTGCTCTTTCTCGTTGCCTGCAGTCTCCTCAAAGATAGCGGCCAGCTGCTCGTAGCCCTCTTTCCTTGCGACGCTTGCAAAGAAGGTGTACTTGTTGCGGGCCATGCTCTCACCGGCGAAGGCTTCCATCAGGTTTTTCTCGGTCTTGGTACCCTTGAGTTCCATATTCTGTTCTCCTCTCTGATGTGTTGACACTGCCAGTATAGGCCATGTCGGGTTTGGTTTATTCTACGCGCAGCCCGCTTTGTTCGGTACCGGGTGTGCGCTAGGTCTTGTTTCTCTCTGAGGATAGTATAACAGAATTTGGGGCAGAAATCAAGAATAATTCCTATTTATTTTTTCAACTGTGCTGCTTGAGGGCACAGACGGCGATGCTGAGGGCGCTCCACGCGGCCTGATACATCAGCACTGCGGCCACGCTCAGCATCCCCACGCTGCCCGCATAGGTCAGCAGGACGGCAATGGCCACCGAGAACCACACCGACACCAGCTGTACCGTGGTGGCAGTCGTCTCGGCGTTCTGGGCCTGCTCTGCGGCCCGCAGGCCGCCGGTCAGGCTGGCAAAGCCCTTGGTGCAGAGGATGCAGCAGTCC
>ENA-UAED01000529-UAED01000529.1-human-gut-metagenome-genome-assembly--contig:-NODE-529-length-10318-cov-6.040826_pt1 | contig 10318 bp, 8 predicted proteins | sample MGYA00244278_ERZ654274 | MGnify/ENA primary metagenome ERZ654274 (study PRJEB26926, sample SAMN06165180) | human gut metagenome | biome: ENVO:00009003; feature: ENVO:2100002; material: ENVO:00002003...
AGATTTCTGCCTGTCTCGTGGGCTCGGAGATGTGTATAAGAGACAGGAATTATAGTCAAAATAATTAATTTGACTGATTTTGAATGAAGAAAAACAAAAACACCAATTTTAATTGCAAAAACGGTAAAATTATACTGTTTTTAAATAATGCTCGACACTTTTTTGTTAGCTAATTTTGCTGTCTTTAAATTTTTTTGAATTTTTTTGACCGATTTTGCTTGACTTTTAAAAAATGGGTGTTATAATATAAGTCAAGAGGTGAGGATAATGCTTACACAGGACAGATATCGTGCAATACTTGATTTGCTCGAAGAAAAAAATTCGGTCACGGTGTCGGAATTAACAAAGTTGCTTGACTCATCCGAGTCAACAATAAGAAGAGATCTTTCCGCTCTTGATGAGATGGGAAAGCTCACAAAGGTTTTCGGCGGTGCAACTTCAATCACCAGAAACGAGGGTGTTTTTGAAGATGCGGTAAGCAATCGTGAAACCGTTATGAGCGATGAAAAAGATGCGGTTGCGGAATACTGTGCAAAGCTTATCAATGACTCTGACTTTGTTTATATTGACGCAGGAACAACAACATTAAAGCTTGTTGACCACATTACAAATACAAACGCAACATATGTTACAAACGGCATAACACACGCCAGAATGCTTATCCACAAGGGTATGCAGACATATATAGTAGGCGGAAAAATAAAACCGCTTACCGAGGCTGTTGTGGGTGCCGAAGCAATAAAAAGCATAAACTGCTTTAACTTTACAAAAGCTTTTATGGGAGCAAACGGAATTGACATCGGTTCGGGATTCACAACCCCCGACATTGAAGAAGGTCTTATAAAGGAAACGGCAATCAACAAATCTTATATGGCATTTGTTCTTGCAGACCATTCAAAATTTCGCAGGGTGTATTCCGTAACATTTGCCCCTCTGCAAAAATGTTGTATAATCACCGACAAACTGCCTACGCCGGACTTTTCGCAGGTAACGGTGATAAAGGAGGTAAAAAATGATTTACACCGTAACGCTTAATCCGTCAATTGACTACATTGTCAGACTTGATTCGCTTGTTCCGGGAATAACAAACCGAACAACCGCCGAAGAATATTACTACGGAGGTAAGGGAATCAATGTTTCATGCGTACTTGCAGAGCTTGACCTTGAAAGTACGGCATTCGGATTTGTTGCAGGCTTTACGGGTGACGCCATTGAAAAGGGTATTCGCAACGACAGGATTATCACCGACTTTATTAAGCTTGAAAGTGGAATTTCAAGAATCAACATAAAAATCAAAGCCGGCGTTGAAACAGAAATCAATTGTCAGGGACCTCACATAAGTGAAGGCGAACTTGAAAGGCTGTTTTCAAAAATCGACAGAATATCCGACGGCGACACAATCGTAATTGCAGGAAACATTCCGAATACGATGCCTGATGATGTTTACGAAAGAATCCTTGAAAGAATCAAGGGCAAGGATGTACGAATTGTAGTTGACGCAACAAAAAAACTTTTACTCAACGCACTCAAGTACAAGCCGTTCCTCATCAAGCCGAACAGACAGGAGCTTTCCGAAATGTTCGGAGTTGAAATCAACACCGAGGATGATATTGAAAAGTATGCAAAAGAGTTGCAGAAACTCGGTGCAAAAAATGTTTTGATTTCACTCGGCGGTGACGGAGCAATGCTCATTGACGAATTTGGAAAAAGACACAAAGCAGGAGTCCTCAAAGAAAAGGTAATTAACACAGTCGGTTCGGGCGACTCAATGGTAGCAGGCTTTGTGGCAGGATATGAAAAAACAAAAAGCTACCCCTATGCGCTGAAATTAGGCAGTGTGTGCGGAAATGCAACGGCATTTCTTGACGGACTTGCCACAAAAGAAAAAATAAATGAATTGCTTGCAAAATTCAATTAAAAAGGAGAGAAAAATATGCGTATCACAGATTTATTAAAAAAATCGGGTATTGCTCTCGGCGTTAAAGTTGCCGACAAGAGCGAAGCAATTGACAAACTTGTTTCATTACATGAAAAATGCGGAAACCTCAAGGATGTTAAAGCCTACAAAGAGGGAATCCTCAAACGTGAAGAACTCGGCACAACAGCCGTAGGTATGGAGGTTGCAATTCCCCATGCCAAGAGCGAAGCTGTAAAAGCTCCCGCCCTCACGGCTATCACAGTTCCAGACGGTGTAGATTATGACTCGCCCGACGGTAAGCCCTGTAAGCTGCTCTTTATGATTGCCGCAACAACAGACGGTGATGTTCATCTTGAAGTTCTTGCAAGACTTATGCAGCTTTTGATGCATGAAGATTTTACCGCAAAGCTTAAAGCCGCAAAAACTCCGGAAGAATTCATCTCGATTATTGACGCAAGAGAAACAGAGAAGTTCCCCGATGAACCAAAGGCAGAAGTTCCTGCAAAGAAGGGTTACAGAGTTCTTGCTATCACAGCTTGTCCAACAGGTATTGCTCATACTTATATGGCGGCTGAATCACTCCAGAAAGCCGGCGACAGCCTTAACATTCCGATTAAGGTTGAAACAAACGGTTCGGGCGGTGCAAAGAATGTGCTTACTGAAGAAGAAATTGCAAATTGTGACGGTATCATCGTTGCCGCTGACATCACAATAAATCTTGCCCGTTTTGACGGCAAGCCCGTTTTACAGTGTGCCGTTTCAGACGGTATTCATAAGCCGGAAGAGCTTATCAACAAGATTGTAAACAAAGAAGTTCCCGTATATCATCACAAAGGCGGTTCTGCAGATGCTCCAAGGAAGAGAGGCGGCACTTACGGTCACCTTATGAACGGTGTATCACATATGCTCCCGTTCGTTGTAGCAGGCGGTATCTTCATTGCAATCGCATTCCTCATTGATATTGCGTGCGGTGTAAACGCACAGGAGGTTGGCAGTGCATTCGGTACGGTAACTCCAGCAGCCGCATGGTTTAAGACACTCGGCGGTGTGGCATTTAACCTTATGGTTCCTATCCTTTCCGGCTTTATCGCAATGTCAATTGCAGACCGTCCCGGTCTTCTCGTTGGTCTTGTAGGCGGTTTCCTTGCAACATCAGGCGCAACCTTTATGGATCCTGCCGCTGCAGAAACAGTTCCGTCAGGCTTCCTCGGCGGCTTGCTCGCAGGTTTCGTAGGCGGTTACTTAATGCTCGGTATTGAAAAAATGTGCGATAAGATGCCTAAGGCTCTTGAGGGTATCAAGCCCGTTCTTATCTATCCGCTTCTCGGACTCGGCGGTATTCTCGTTGTAATGTGCGCAGTCAACCCGTTCATGGGTATGATTAACTCAGGTATGTCAAACGGTCTTAACGCTATTGCCTCTAACCCTGCAATGATGGTTCCGCTCTGTGCGCTCCTCGCAGGTATGATGTCTATCGACATGGGCGGTCCTTTCAACAAGGCAGCTTATGCATTCGCAACACTTAACCTTGCAAACGCAGACGATCAGGCATACATCATTATGGCAGCAGTTATGATCGGCGGTATGGTTCCTCCAATCGCAGTCGCTCTTTCAAACACATTCTTCAAGAATCGTTGGACAGATGAAGAAAGAAAGAATGCTCCCGTAAACTATATAATGGGACTTTCATTCATCTCAGAAGGTGCAATTCCTTACGCAGCAGGTCATCCGCTTCAGGTTATCCCTTCATGTATCGTTGGTTCTGCAGTAGCAGGCGCACTTTCAGCTCTCTTTGGCTGTAAGCTTATGGCTCCTCACGGCGGTATCTTCGTATTCGCAACAATGCAGGGTACATGGTATTTCTACCTCCTTGCTCTTGCAATCGGTGCAGTAGTTTCAATGTTTATGCTTGCACTTCTCAAAAGACCGATTAAAAAATAATTAATTTGCTATTACCCGTTTTTTGAAATGTTTTGTTCCTCGGCACCGGTGTAAAAGCCGGTGCCACCCCTCAAAACTCAAAAAACTTTCACGACATTAGATTCAAAACTTCAAAGCACAAATTTATTTTATAAAGGAGATTTTATTATGGTATCAAAAGAACTCGTACTCACAAATGCGCAGGGATTCCATATGCGTCCGGCATCGGTTTTTGCAACAGCTATGGGCAAATACAGCTGTGATGTAACAATCAAATTCAACGGCAATCAGTACAACGCAAAGAGCCTCCTCAACATTATTGCGGCTTGCATCAAGTGCGGCAGTGAAATTGAAGTCGTTTGCGACGGTGCTGACGAAAACGAGGCACTTGCAGAGGCAGTACAGCTCATTGAGAGCGGTCTTGGCGAATAATGGCCCCGACAGACCAGTTACAAGAGGTGAAGATTATGCTACACGGAACAGCCGCATCCGAGGGTATCGGAATCGGTAAGGTAATGCTTATTGAAGAACATTCGCTTGAATACACTCCACGAACAGTAACAGATACTGAGGCAGAGTCACAGCGTTTTAAGGCAGCAGTAGATGCTTTTTGCTACAATACTGAAAAACAGGCAGAAAATCTTCGCAGTTCAGCCGGTGAAAAAGAGGCAGAAATTCTTGCAGGTCACATTCAGATTATCAAAGATCCGTATCTCAGCGGTGAAATTGAAAAGCTGATTGCAGACGGTCAATGTGCGGAATCTGCTCTTGAGCATATGTGCGATATGTTTATTGCAATGTTCTCGGCAGCTGACGATGAGCTTACAAAACAGCGTGCGGCTGATGTCAGAGATATCAAGAGCGGTGTTCTCGGCATTCTTCTCGGAGTAAACGAAATTAAAGTAAGCGATGCGCCAAAAGGCACTGTGCTTGTTGCAAGGGAGCTTACTCCTTCTGTTACGGCAGGTATTGTAAAAGAAAACATAGCAGGCATTATTACTGAAACAGGCGGAACAACTTCTCACTCTGCAATTCTTGCAAGAGCGCTTGAGATTCCCGCCGTACTCAGTGTTGAGGGTGTCGCATCAAGCCTGAAAAACGGCGACACAGTTGTAGTTGACGGCAGTGAGGGTGCTGTAATTGTTAATCCGGATGATAACACAGTTGCAGAATACTCCAAAAAGCGTGACGCTTTTCTTGCAGAACGCAAAGAGCTTGAAAATTACAGGGGACGAGAAACAAAATCCGCAAGCGGAGAAGTTTATGAACTTTTCTGCAACATAGGAAAACCCGAAGACGCTGTCAAGGCAGTTGACGCAGACGGCGAGGGTGTCGGACTTTTCAGAACAGAGTTTCTGTTCATGGACAGAACTTCAATTCCGACAGAGGACGAACAGTTTGAAGCCTACAAAAAGGCTGCTCTTATCTTAAAGGGCAAGTCGCTGATTATCAGAACACTTGATATCGGCGGTGACAAGGACATTCCGTACCTTGGACTTGAAAAAGAAGAAAATCCGTTCATGGGATTCCGTGCAATCAGATATTGCCTTAAAAACCGTGAACTTTTCAAATCACAGATTAAAGCCATTTTGCGTGCAAGCGCATTCGGTGACATCAAGATTATGTTCCCGCTCATCACAACTATGGATGAACTTCGTGAGGGAAAAAAGCTTGTCGCAGAATGCAAAGCCGATTTACGCAATATGGGCATAAATTTCAACGAAAACATTCAGGTTGGTGTTATGGTTGAAACAGCGTCTGCGGCAGTTATCGCAGATATGCTTGCAAAAGAGGCAGACTTCTTCAGCATCGGCACAAATGACCTTACAGGCTACACAATGGCTTGTGACAGAGGCAACAACGATGTGTCTTACCTCTACTCCCCCCTTCAGCCAAGCGTTCTCAGAATGATTAAGCGCACAATTGAGTGCGGTGTTCAGAACGGCATTTCAGTCGGAATGTGCGGTGAGGCTGCCGCAAACAAGCTGATGATTCCGTTGCTTATTTCATTCGGACTCACAGAATTCAGCGTTTCCGCTCCGTCAGTTCTCAATGTGAGAAAAATAATTTCCACATGGACAAAAGAAGAGGCAGACAAAGTTACTGCAAAGGTGCTTGAAATGAGTACACAGCAGGAAATTGTCGAATACCTCAAATCGGTTGTGTAAAACAACCAAGTTAATATGCGTTAATCTCAGTTAAATAATTTGCAAACACGATTAATCCCCGTCAGAAATTCTGACGGGGATTTGTCTTTTGGTATATTAATTAGTTTTTGCTCTGCATACTATCCCTTTTTGAAAAGACGCAGCCGCAGTAGTTTTGGCGGTAGAGGTCATATTCTTTTGAAAGGATGATTGAACGCTTGTAGCCTTCACGCTTTTTGAAGTCGCTGTACAGCCACGGAATGCCGTACTTCTCGGCAAGCTCCGCACCGATTGAATTGAGCAACTGCGCATTTTTCAGCGGACTGATTGTAAGCGTGGTTGTGAAATAATCAAAGCCGTGTTCCTTTGCGTAGCGTGCAGAGGATTCAAGTCGCAGTCTGAAACATTTTTCACACCGCTTTCCGCCCTCGGGTTCATTTTCAAGGCCTTTGACATACTCAAAGTAATCCTTGGGCAAATATTCGCCCTCGACCACCTTTACAGGATGTTCAAACGGCATAAGCGACACAAGACGCTTTTCTTCGCTCAGGCGGTAATTATACTCATCCGCAATCGAAATATTCGGATTGTAAAAATAGACCGTGATATCAAAATATTTTGAAAGATACTCAAGGCAGTATGACGAACACGGGGCGCAACACACATGCAAAAGCAGCTTCGGGACTTTTCCCTCCTCCGTTATTTTTTCAATCACCCTGTCGAGTTCTTTCTGATAGGTTATCTTGTTCATACTATTATATAAATTTGCAGATGTAGTCAAAAAGTTCTTCGGCTGTGTCTGCAACAAACGGCGCACCTGCGTTCATAAGCTCATTTTTTCCCCTGAATCCCCATGAAACACCTGCCATTTTTACACCCGCATTGTTTGCCGTAAAGACATCGACATCGCTGTCACCGACATAGAAACATTCTTCGGGAGTTACACCGCTCATATCGAGGAGTGCAAGCAGAGCATCAGGCTCGGGCTTTGTCTTATACTGTGGTTTCTGCCCCCATGCCTGAGTAAACTTGTGATTTGGAAATGCTTTTTTTAGCATTTTATCAACAAATTCATCGGGCTTGTTTGAAAGCACACCTGTTTTTACACCCTTTTTTGCAAGCTTTTCAAGCATTTCGGCACAACCGTCATATGCGGCAGTGTGGTCGTTGCAATGAACGGCATAGTGTCTGTCGTAATCAGCCTTGACCTTTTCAAAAAGCTCGTGGTCGGTCCACGCATCTCCCATTGCCCTTCTGATGAGCATTTCTCTGCCGTTTCCGACATATGTTTTATAATTTTCAACCGGCTTTTCTTCAAGACCGTTAAGCTTCAGACCATAGTTCACACTTATAGCAAGATCGGTAAGCGAATTCATAAGCGTGCCGTCAAGATCAAATACTACCATTTTTACCATAAATATCACCTTAGTTTAATCCTTTTTCCTGTTCAAAGAGTATTGCTCTGCATGGTGCCGCCTCAACTCCGCCGAGCTTTATCGGAAACGCACACAAATCATATTCGCCGTCAGCCACTCCCGAAAGATTGAGATTTTCGAGAACGGCAATATCCGCTCTTCCGAGTTCAAGGTGTGTTTTAACTTCATCAAACGGAGGTGCGATTGACTCGGCATCCGTACCGACAAGCACCACCCTGCTTTGTGCAAGCACAATTGCGGCAGAATGTGAAAGGTATGTTTTGCCGTTCCCACGAAAGAGTATGCGTTTTCGGCAATACGGCAACAGCTTGTCCATATCTTCGCCCGTCAGCACACCCTTGACCGTTATTACGGTGCATTTTCCGTAGAAAGTGTTGAGCCTTAAATCGGTTATCCCCTTGCCGTCAGGGCAAAAGTGGAGAGGAGCGTCAATATGCGTGCCTGCATGAACGCACATAGAAATCTGCGAAAGATTGCACTCGTCATCTTCATCAATACTTCTCAGCGGAGTCACAACAGTTTCGGGATCACCCGGATATGTTTCGGTTGTAAGAGTGTCTCTCGAAATATCATGAATATACATACATCCTTCGCCTCTTTTCTTTTTGAACATTTTTAATTAACGCAGAGCATCAGCTCCTCAGAGTCTAAGTAAAATATAACTCTGCTTAAATTCAGAACGAACCCACCGTATGAGTAAAGCGGAACATCTGCACTATGATTATACCACATATTACTACACTTTGCACCTTTATCGGCAAAATTTCCTTGTTTTACGGCAAAAAATAACCCCACAGGAAAAACCTGTGGGGTAAATTGCAATTGTGAATTTAATCAACAGCGATTAATTATTCAACAGAAATCGGTAAACCGACATTGCCTGTTTCGTAACCGCCAACGATGTACTTCTGAACGAGAGTAGCATCCTTGATTGAGATTCTGCCATCCTCGTTAGCATCACATGCCTTGAATGCGTTTGCATCATCAGCAGCAATACTCATAAGGTTGATAGCAATCTTCTGAATTGTTGTAGCATCTACAACTGTAATTGAGTAGTCACCGTCAGCATCGCCGAGAAGCGGAACACGGGCACCGTCAATCTTAATATTAGCCTTAGCACCTGAGCGTGACGGATAATCAAACTTAGTAAGATCAAGTGTGATTGTTACATCAACGAGTGAATCTTCCGGATAACCGGCAGAAACTGTGTTAAGGAGCATATTTTCACCATTGAATGTAAGGTCAAAATCTTTGCCTATAGTAGCTGCGCTCTGCTCAGGAAGACCCCAGTTAGCAGCCCAATCGTCGTTAACTGCAAACTTGAACTGGTATGCAGCATCAGCAGATTCAACACCTGTGTATGTAATCTGATAAACCTTGTCAGCAATCTGAGTCATGTGGTTAACTTCAGCGTCAACGCCCCATGCTACACCGTTAAGCCAGCTGTTTTCACCGTTACCAACAACTGTAATGCTGTTGATTTCAAGGTCTGTAACCATTTTAACGCCGTCACCTGTTACAGCAATCTCGTTTGTAGCAGGATTGAAAGTTACAGTTACATCACAAGCACTTTCTACATCGAAAGTTACATTGTTGTCTGTACCGTCAAGACCGATCCACTTCTGCTCGTCGCCTGTGTTTGCAACGACCTTGAGCTGATAGCTTTTGCCCACCGGAACAGCTGTAAATGTCTTTGTATAAACATCGCCGCTCTTTGTCATTACATTTTCGGGAGCGAGTGCAGGAGAACCCTGCCATTCATAACCTGTGAGTGACTCAACGCCTGCTACAACATACTGTGTTGCGTCAGCAGGCTCTGTTGCAGGTTCTGTAGCAGGCTCTGTTGCAGGTTCTGTAGTGGGTTCTGTTGTGGGTTCAACAGTTGTTGGCTCAACAGTTGTTGGTTCAACAGTTGTAGGTTCTTCTGTTGCAGGAGCTGTTGTACCTGAAGGATCAACACCGAGAAGTGTAGCTACTGTTGTAAGCGGAGCACAGTCGGGATAAGCTACGGGATCAGCAAGCTCTGTTGCATACATTTCAGCATAAGCGTTGTAAACATCCATTGGCTCAGCCTCAACCTGTGCACAAATGTCAGCTACAGTTTCGGGAGTGTAGTTTTTAGGATTCTTAACAGCCCAGTTGAAAATAGCCTGTGCAACCATTTCTGCTCTTGAAAAGTAAACCGGGAATCTGCCCTCAGTTACATGACCGAGTGATGTGATTGCAGCCTTTGGACCGTAGTTATCGCTGTTATTCTTCCATGTTGCAGCAAAGTCACGCTTTGATGAATCTTCGGTATTCTCAACTGTACCGCCTGTGAGGTAAATTGTGTCGCCGAGACAAGGCTTGCCGAGTGTTACATTACAGGTCTGGTGACTCTGTGATTTAGTATCAATTGTTGAGAAAATTACAGCATAGTCAGCGTTGTCTTTAAGACCGCCGTGATTTGTGCCGTCAGCTGACTTCAATTTTGCAGTATCGAAGTAGTAAAGACCTGTAGCAGGATCCTTCTTACATTTCTCTGCCTTACCCTGCCAAGATGTTTCAGGTAAATCATCGCCTGCTACAGCGTAAAGGTGACAGTATACTGTCTTTGTTGTTCCCCACTCTGCAGGGAGATTAGATGCGTCAAAATAGATTTTTGTGTCGGTTTCTTCAGCTGATGCAGAGAATATGGTCAAGCCTGAAAAACAGGATACAGCCATAAGAACTGCAAGCACCAAACTGAGAACCTTGGATGATTTTTTCATCGCTAATTCCTCCTTTTTTGTTACTCAAATTTCGAGTAATTACATTATATATCAAAATGCTCACATTTACAAGTGGTTTTTGGCAAGTTTGTAAATTTTTTCTAATTCTTGTTTTAAACCTATTGTTATGCGCTAACATTTGGTGTT
>ENA-UAED01000550-UAED01000550.1-human-gut-metagenome-genome-assembly--contig:-NODE-550-length-10039-cov-5.473758_pt1 | contig 10039 bp, 9 predicted proteins | sample MGYA00244278_ERZ654274 | MGnify/ENA primary metagenome ERZ654274 (study PRJEB26926, sample SAMN06165180) | human gut metagenome | biome: ENVO:00009003; feature: ENVO:2100002; material: ENVO:00002003...
AGATTTCTGCCTGTCTCGTGGGCTCGGAGATGTGTATAAGAGACAGCATTTATATTATCCCAGTTTTGGTACTGATTCTCCTCATCATCGGAATATACCACCTTGAAATAATCCGAGAGTTTTGCAAGTGAAGTTATAAGAACTTTCATTTCGTCATCCGAAAGACCGTCCTTTATATGCTCTATCATATGACGGTGAAACTGCTCATGATGATAGTATGCACTCTTTCCCTTGCCAGTGAGTGAGAGCTTTACCACACGCTTATCCTCCTCACTGCGGATACGGTTCACGTATCCCTTGCGGGTGAGACCATCTATTGCCTTTGTCAGTGTGCCCAGAGTGATAGACATAAGCTTGGCTACGGTGCCGGAGCGCTTTGGCTCATCGACTCCTATTGCCTCTATTATATGCATATCGTTGATAGAAATATCAGAAAATTCGTCTGTTATCAGACATCTGCCCTCTATCTCTGTCAAATCCTTGAACAGACACACCAATAATTCATTTAAAGTTTCATCTGCCGTCATAAATACCTCTTTCTATTGCCACTCTATGGCGCAGGCTCCCCATGTAAGTCCTGCTCCAAAGCCTGATAAAATTATTTTTTCCTCATGCTTTATCATACCATCTTTGCGGACTTTATCAAGCAAAATCGGCACACTTGCCGCAGAAATATTTCCACAATGCTGTAAATTGGTCGGGAATTTGTCCATAGGCTGCTTAAGCCTCTTGGCAACCGACTCAATAATACGTATATTGGCCTGATGCAACACATAGACATCCACATCATCTACGCTCCAGCCGATTTCATCAAGCAGCTCATTTATAGCCTTTGGCACTGTCTTTACCGCAAACTTGTATACAGCAGGACCGTCCATAGTGACATAGCCACCGAGTGCAGACTGCTTTCCATTGTCGGTAAACGGATTGACTACAGGACGGTTGTCTCCGTCAAGCGCCTCACCGCCTTTTCCGTCCGAGCCCTGTACAAAGCCCTTAAAAGCATCGCCCTCGTCTGTCACAACGGCTGCTCCTGCTCCGTCTCCGAAGAGTACACAGGTGCTTCTGTCATTCCAGTCCATTATTTTTGAAAGAACCTCTGCTCCCACTACAACTGCCTTGTGAAATCTGCCGGTCTTAAAATATGCATCCGCTGTGGCAAGCCCGAATAAAAAGCCTGAGCATGCGGCATTTATGTCAAATGCCACTGCACTGCCTGCACCTATCTCAGCCTGAATCTGACATGCAAGCGATGGAACGATTTTGTCTGTGGATACGCTTGCCGCTATTATCAAGTCTATCTCACTTCCGTCAATCCCCGCATCCTGCAGCGCACTTTTTACTGCATCACAGGCAAGTGAGGTTGTTGTCTCAGTCGTTGCAATGTGTCTGTTTCTTATTCCTGTACGCGAGCTGATCCACTCGTCAGATGTGTCCATTATGGCTGCCAGGTCATCGTTTGAGACCACTCTCTGTGGCAGGCAGCTTCCTGTTCCAACTATCTTCATAGAATTTCCTTTCCGGGACTAGAACTTGCGGAAACGCTTGTATCTTTCCTCCAAGAGCTGGTCCTTTGTCAATTTGCTTTCTTTTTCCAAGAATTTCTTCATGTTGCCCTTCATGTAGTTTCCGATTGATGAAAGGGCATCCTCGTCGGCTCCGCCAAACTCAGGTATTATATCATCCACGACATCAAGCTCCTTTAAGTCGTGTGCTGTAATCTTCATTACCTCTGCGGCTTCCTTTGCACGCTTTCCGTCCTTCCAGAGGATAGATGCAAAGCCTTCTGGCGAAAGGATTGAGTATGTGGCATTTTCCATCATCCACACTTCATTTCCTACAGAAAGAGCTAAAGCTCCGCCGCTTCCGCCTTCTCCTATCATGAGACAAAGGATTGGCACCTTGATGCCGCTCATCTCATAAAGGTTTCTTGCGATTGCCTCACCCTGTCCGTTTTCCTCTGCTTCCATTCCCGGATAAGCTCCTGATGTATTGACAAAGGTTATGATCGGACGGTTGAATTTCTCTGCCTGCTTCATGAGGCGCAGTGCCTTGCGGTAGCCCTCAGGTGATGGCATACCATAGTTTCTCTTTGCGCAGTCTTCAAGGTCTTTTCCCTTGTGGACACCGATAACTGTGACCGGCTGGCCGTCTAAATATGCAATTCCGCCTACGATAGCCGGGTCATCGCGGAAATATCTGTCTCCGTGCAGCTCCATAAACTCATCAAAGATATAGTCCATATAGTCAACCGATGCAAGTCTCTTAATCTGTCTTGCGGCGCTAACCTTGTCCCATACCTTAAATGGCTTAGCCTTTGCCTCGCGCTCCTTCATAAGCTCTGTCGGCTCGTAATTGTCGTCTGAGTGAAGCGGGTCAAAATTGGCATAGCCAGTGGTAGGTCTGTGAGCACGTAAAATCTTGTAAAGAGTCTTCTTTAAATCCTCACGCTCAACTATCATATCCACAAAGCCGTGCTCAAGCTGGAACTCTGCCCTCTGGAAGCCCTCAGGCAGCTTCTGTCCGATGGTCTGCTCAATAACACGAGGACCCGCAAAGCCGATAAGTGCCTTTGGCTCTGCAAGAATGATGTCTCCAAGCATTGCAAAGCTGGCTGTCACACCACCTGTTGTAGGATCTGTGAGTACCGGCACATATAAAAGTCCTGCCTCTGAATGACGCTTTGCTGCGGCTGAGGTCTTAGCCATCTGCATCAGCGAAATGATACCCTCCTGCATTCTGGCACCGCCTGAACAGCAGAATAATATAACCGGAAGTCTTTCCTCTGTGGCACGCTCAAATGCGCTTGTGATTTTCTCACCAACCACATGGCCCATGCTTCCCATCATAAATCTTGAATCAATTACACCAAGCACTGTCTCCTCACCGTAAATCTTTGTCTTACCGATGACAATACCCTCAGAAAGTCCTGTTTTCTCCTGAGTCTTTGCAATTTTCTCCTCATACTCAAGGAAATTGAGAGGATTTCCTGTTGTAAGCTCTGTAAACCATGGCTCAAATGCTTCCTTGTCGGAAACCATTCTGATTCTGTTTTTAGCACGCACACGGAAATAATAATTACACTCATAGCAGACGTATTTGTGCTGTTTTACAACTGATTTGAGCACAGTCTTGCCACACTTGGGACAAACGATTGTCTCAGGGACATCCTCTTTTGTTTCCTGTGCTGCACCGGCATTTTTGCCATCTGCGGCTGTTTTTGCGCTCTCAGCGTTCTTGGCTAAAGTCTCTTCAGCCTCTATATTTTTATCTTTCTTCTTGAATAACTTCATCTTGTCTCCTTATGCAATTAACCTATTGCAAATGTAAGCTCCGCCATACAGGCAACCTTGCCGTTTACCCTGGCAACAGCCTTGCCCACACCGATAGGACCCTTAACCTTTATAATCTCAGTGGTCAGCTCCAGAGTATCTCCCGGAACCACCTTCTGCTTGAACTTGGCATTATTGATGCCTGCAAAATATGCAGTCTTGCCCTTCCACTCATCCTGACAAAGAATGGCAACTGCACCGGTCTGCGCCAAAGCCTCAATAATAAGCACTCCCGGCATCACCGGATTTCCCGGAAAATGTCCCATAAAATGCGGCTCACTCATAGTCACATTCTTCTTAGCCACACACTTTACGCCCGGCTCCAGTTCCTCAACCGTATCAATGAGAAGAAACGGACTGCGGTGCGGCAGAATATCCATAATCTGCTGCGTATTCATAATTGACATATACATCTATCCTTTCTCAATTTACTCCAAACTATCTACACGCTTCGCGCTCAATAACGTGGAGCCGGAAAGCACACAGTGTGTTCTGAATGAAAAATATGAACTGTCACGGCGTTCCATCCGCTCCATTAGCATGAAGTGCTAACACCATATCACAGCCTGTCCGTGCAAAATGCCGTGACTGACTTCATATTTTTTATGAGGAATATACTGTGTGCTCCACCGGACCTCACAGTCTAAATTCGCGAAGCCCTAAAAAGCAGAAGCTATTTATTTATAAGCCTTGAGCAGAATACTTGCATTATGTCCACCGAATCCCAGTGAATTGCTAAGTGCATACTCAACAGGCTCCTCATAGCTGTTCTTGCAGTAATTGAGGTCAATCTCCTCATCAGGAGTCTCATAGCCAACAGTCTTATGTATAAATCCATCCTGGATTTCCTTCACACATGTTATAAACTCAACAGCTCCTGCTGCTCCGAGCAGATGTCCTATCATAGACTTTGTTGAATTGATTTTAAGATTTGCAGCCTCATCACCGAACGCAAGCTTGATTGCTCTTGTCTCAAAGAGATCATTGTGATGTGTACCTGTTCCGTGAGCATTGATGTATTTTACATCTGCTGGTGTGACACCTGCATCGCTCATGGCATTGGTCATGGCTCTTGCTGCACCTGCGCCATCCTCCTGCGGAGATGTGATATGGTATGCATCCGATGAGCAGCCGTATCCGACTACCTCTGCATAAATCTTTGCACCTCTTGCCTTTGCATGCTCAAGCTCTTCAAGGATAACAACTCCTGCGCCCTCACCCATTACAAAGCCGCTTCTGTTTTTGTCAAACGGAAGTGAACACTTTGCCGGATCATCTACTGTAGAAAGCGCTGTAAGTGCTGTAAATCCTGCGATTCCGATAGGACATACACTGCCCTCTGTACCACCGGCTACCATCACGTCAGCCTCACCGTACTGGATGCTTCTGTATGCCTCACCGATTGTGTTTGTTCCTGTAGCGCAGGCTGTTACATCATTGATACTCTTTCCCTTGAGACCGAACTGGATAGAAACATTTCCTGCTGCCATGTTACAGATCATAAGCGGAACAAGCAGAGGATTGACTCTGTTTGGTCCCTTTTCATAAAGCTTTTGTGTCTCGCGCTCCATAGCCTGAAGACTTCCGATACCTGAACCGATGGCACATCCAACCATGTATGGATCTTCCTTTTCGATATCAAGTCCGCTGTCATCAATTGCCTGCTTTGCAGCAGCTACAGCGTACTGTGAGAATGGTTCCATTCTCTTTGCAGCCTTTCTGTCCATAAAATCCTGTGGGTTAAAGTCCTTAAGCTCTGCTGCAATGTGACATTTATAATCTGTTGTGTCAAATTTTGTGATGTGGTCAAATCCGATTTTTCCGGCCTTTACCGATGTCCAGAAATCGTCCACATTATTTCCGATTGGTGTTACTGCTCCAAGTCCTGTTACAACTACTCTTCTACTCATATTGCCATTCCTCCGTCAACAGACAGCACCTGGCCTGTGATGTAGCCTGCTGCATCTGATGCTAAAAATAATACTGCGTTTGCGATATCCTTTGTGTTTCCCGGTCTGCCAAGCGGAATCTGTGATAAAAGATTCTCCTTTGCCGCATCGGCAAGCACATCTGTCATCTCGGTCTCTACAAAGCCCGGTGCCACTGCGTTTGCTGTGATTCCACGGCTGGCAAGCTCTCTGGCTACAGCCTTTGTGAGTCCTATAACTCCTGCCTTGCTGGCGCTGTAGTTGGCCTGTCCTGCATTTCCGAGTATTCCGGAAACTGATGAAATATTGATAATTCTTCCTGATTTCTGCTTCAAGAAATAGCGTGACATATGACGGATTGTGTTGAACGCACCCTTAAGGTTTGTGTCGAGCACTGCGTCATAGTCTGCCTCGCTCATCTTCATGATGAGACCGTCTCTTGTGATTCCTGCGTTGTTTACGAGGATATCTATGTGCTTGTACTCCTTGATGAGCGCTGTTATCATATTCTGGCACTCGTCAAAATCAGATACATTGCAATGATAAGAAACTGCATCACCACCTGCTGCCTTTATCTCTGCAACAACGGCATCTGCCTTTTCCTTTGAACCATTATAATTTACTATTACAAAGGCGTGTGCTGCGGCAAGTGTAAGAGCTATCTGTCTTCCAATTCCGCGGCTTGCGCCTGTAACCAGGGCATTTTTACCTGTTAACATACTTTTCAAAATCCTCCAGTTTGTCTATGTTTACGACTTTTACGTCTCTATTTATCTTTCTCATAAATCCGCTGAGTGATCGTCCCGGTCCGATTTCCACGAACTCATCTGCACCGTCTGCGATAAGACGCTCGATGGTCTGCTGCCAGCGCACTGACGATGAAACCTGCTGTGTCAGATAATCCTTGACGTCTGCCGGTGACTTCACATAGTCTGCTGTGACGTTTGTGATATATGGCACCTTGATATCGTGGATTTCTACACTCTCAAGTGCATCTGCGAGCTTTTCTCCTGCACCCTTAAGCATTGCTGAATGGAAAGGTCCGCTGACCTTGAGCGGTACGCATCTCTTGGCGCCTGCCTCGCTGCATGCTGCTGCGGCGGCATCTACTGCTGCCTTTTCTCCTGTGATAACAATCTGTCCCGGGCAGTTATAGTTGGCTACCGATACCACTGAATTTGTCTCATCTGCTGTCTTTTTGCAGATATCCTCAATGACCTGCGGATCAAGTCCTAAAACCGCTGTCATGGCTCCACCTGTAGGAACTGCCTCCTGCATGTAGATTCCTCTTTTTCTGACAACTGCGAATGCATCTGCCATAGTCATGGCTCCTGATGCGATGAGAGCACCATATTCCCCAAGGCTTAAGCCTGCTGTGACATCAGGTGTGATACCTTTGTCAATGATTGCCTGATATATAGCTGCCTCAACTGCAAGCATACATATCTGTGTGTACTCTGTAATGTTGAGCTTGTCATTTTCCTCAAAGCATAATGCCGGAATATCCAAGCCTGTCTGTTCACTGGCAAGGTCGATTACTGCCTTTGCATTTGGCATTGTATCGTAAAACTCCTTACCCATTCCTATATACTGTGAGCCCTGTCCGGGAAACATAAATACTCTCTTACCCATTTTCGGTTTCTCCTTATTTCTGACAGGATACCGTAAGCCACTCTTTCCAGGCGGCCCGGTATCCTTAAATTTGCATGTAAAAGTGAATACTGTCTATTTGTTCAGTCCCACTACATCCTCAATGATTTCTTTGCAGGTTTCCTCTTTCTTTACGAGGCCTGCGCTCTGACCTGCCATGACGCTGCCATATACGGTATCTCCGTCTACAACGGCTTTTCTGAGTGCGCCAAGTGTCATTTTTTCGAGCTCTTCAAATGGAGCTCCTTCCTTTTCCAGCTTGAGATATTGTCTGGTCATCTTGTTTCTGAGCACTCTGATCGGATGGCCTGTGCTCATTCCTGTAACCTCGGAATCTATATCCTTGGCCTTAATGACCTTCTGCTTATAGTTTTCATGTACTATCGATTCTTTTGCGGTGACAAAGCGTGTACCCATCTGGACTGCCTCTGCACCGAGTGCAAATGCTGCATTGAAGCCTCTGTTGTCTGCAATTCCGCCTGCTGCGATAACAGGGATGCTCACTGCATCAACAACCTGTGGCACAAGTGTCATGGTAGTCTGTGCTCCGATATGTCCGCCTGACTCCATTCCCTCGGCGATTACCGCACTTGCCCCGCCTCTCTCCATGAGCTTTGCGAGTGCTACGCTTGCAACTACAGGGATTACGATGACGCCTGCTTCTTTCCACATATCCATGTACTTTGCAGGGTTTCCTGCGCCGGTGGTGACTACCTTTACCTTTTCCTCGGCGATGATTTTTGCTATCTCATCGGCCTCCGGATTCATAAGCATGAGGTTGACTCCGAACGGCTTATCTGTCTCCTTCTTTGCAGCGACTATCTGCTCCTTTACCCATGAAGCCGGGGCTCCGCCTGCTCCGATGATGCCAAGTCCGCCTGCATTGGACACAGCGCTGGCAAGCTCATGGGTTGCTACCCATGCCATGCCACCCTGAATGACCGGATATTTGATTCCAAGAAGCTTTGTTATTCTTGTCTCCATGTCTTTTAAGCCTCTACACCTTTGTTCTTAAGATACTCAATGATGTCGTTTACTGTTGCGATTTTCTCTAAATCCTCTGAAGGGATTTCTACTCCGTACTCCTCCTCGAGTGCCATTACAAGCTCGAAAAGATCTAATGAATCTGCCTCAAGATCCTCCTTGAAGTTTGACTCTAATTTGATATCATCCTCGTCGATTCCTAACTGATCTGCTACGATTTCCTTGATTTTCTCCAACATATTTCTGTTCTCCTTTTTCTGTGTTTATTTTCGGTTTTGTGTGCTGGTATATTTGCACTAGTTTGCATGTCAAATATTTTCATCATCAAATCATTTGACAGTGAAAGTATATCACATTTAAAATAGTTGTCAAGTCAAAGTATTTTTATTTTTCATTTTTTATGGTACGGGAGCAGGCGGGCAGAAAATTACCCATCCAAAACGTCTCCTACCAGCAGCCAAGAGGCTGTAAGAATTGTAAGTCAGGTTTTCTATGCCTGACGCAGCCGGCTTTTACGCGCCGTCCTTAGCGCGGCAACGCCTCGCCCGTGCTTCCATGCACGTGCGCTGCTGTGTACCTATTACAATTCCAACAGCCTCTAAGCAGCTTCGTACAAACTCATTGGATGGGCAATTTTCTGCCCGCCTGCTCCCTTACACTGTGACAATAATATACACTAAAAAACAGACTGTAATTATGAGTGGTCAGCTCAATTTTACAGTCTGCTCTATATTAATCTCTCAAACACCCAACCGGCACAACCCGAACTCCTGACTCCGTGGTATATGCCATGGTTGCATTTGCGCAAATCACAATCAGTGCCGATGGTTCTTTATATACATCACGTGGATGTTTTTCTTTTTCCAATGCTTTCTCATTATATTTTAAGATAATATCCTTGAATCGCAGCAAGGATTTTTCCGCTTCCGGAATCTTGTTCACTCCGGTTTTTATTTCAATAAGCGCATAACGGCCGTCCTCCAACTGATAGACTGCATCTGCTTCTACGCCCATATCATCTGTATAATGCATCACTCTGGCATTGTGCTTTTCAGCAAATACAAGTAAATCTCTAAGCACCATATTTTCAAATACATGCCCAAATAGATCCAAATCGTTGATAAAATAGTCCGGATTAACACCAAGCGCAGCCAATCCTATAGAGGGATCAACAAATATATGCTTTTTGGCAGCTCTGATAGCTGTTTTCGAACGCAAATGCGGTGTCCAGGCATCTATATCCTTTACAACATACAATAGCTCCAGAGCATCTATATATGAAGAAAGCGTTACATCTGTAACATTCTGTGTGGCTTTTACATCTGAAAATATATTCTTGCGTTTTGCTGTAGTAGCCATATTTCTGGCATACGACCAAAGCAGTGTCCTTGCCCATTCCGGATTTCTGTTTACTCCATCAATCGCTGATATGTCTTTCTGATAAATCTGCCTATAATAATCCTTAGCTATTTCAAGCTTTGCACTGTCCTTTGAAAGTGCCATGCATCTCGGCCATCCACCTCTACAGACCGCAAAAAACAAATCCTCAAGCTTTATATCTGTGGTAAGTCCATCAATATCATATGCTTCATCTTCTAATAATTTAAACAACGATATGCTTCCGTTTGATTCTCCTGTCTCAAACAAAGTCATAGGGTACATCGTAACCTCTGTTATTCGTCCTGTACCTGTATGGGGTGTATTAATCTTCTTACTTGATGAGCCTGTCAGATAAAACTCTCCTACACTCTCCGGATTGTCATCGCACGCTTTTCTTATTGTTCCCCATATCTTTGGGGCATCCTGCCACTCGTCAAACAGTATTGGCTTAGGATTCTTTAAAAAGAGCTTAGGTGCAGTTTCTGCTACTGCAAGATACCCCTCTCTCTTGTCTTCATCCTGAAATTCAATAACAGTTTTACATCGTTCTCTTGCTGTTCTTGTCTTTCCACATCCTTTTGGTCCTGTGATGCTCACTGCATTAAATGCCTCTGTTTTTCTATCTATCACATCATCAACAATTCTGCTTATATATTCCATAAATATCTGCTCCCTTCATGGTTATTATACCATTTAATTCACAGATTATACAAGGTCTGTCTCTTATACACATCTCCGAGCCCACGAGACAGGCAGAAATCTCGT
>ENA-UAED01000558-UAED01000558.1-human-gut-metagenome-genome-assembly--contig:-NODE-558-length-9965-cov-4.501514_pt1 | contig 9965 bp, 6 predicted proteins | sample MGYA00244278_ERZ654274 | MGnify/ENA primary metagenome ERZ654274 (study PRJEB26926, sample SAMN06165180) | human gut metagenome | biome: ENVO:00009003; feature: ENVO:2100002; material: ENVO:00002003...
ACACGAATAGAATAAAACTCATGCCTAAATTCACAAAATGTATGAGTTTAGCCATGATTTTAACATTTACAGGTTATGAAGAGGCTTTTGCGGAAATGAGTTATGCGGAACAAACCAGCTTTACCGTTTCCATGGAGAACCAGACTTTGAAGAGTGTGATTAATTGGGTAGAAAAGAATAGTCAATTTATTTTTATATATCGTACAGATATTGATTTGTCTCGTCGTGTCAATGTGGATGTACGGAATAAGACAATAGAGGAGGTACTGAAACAAATGTTTGCCGGTACTGATTTGGAATATCATATCCGTGACAGACAAGTAATAATTCGCAAGGCCATTTCTAGAGAAGAAACGCGTCCCATTGTTATGCAACAAGATAAAGTGACTGTCAAAGGTATAGTGACCGATGCCAAAGGAGAAGCAATTATTGGGGCTAATATAATAGAGAAAGGTACTACCAATGGTACCATAACTGATATAGACGGCCGGTTTACGTTAGTGGTAAGTGAAAAATCGTCTTTGGTCTTTTCTTATATCGGTTATCTGACCCAAGAAATGTTGGTAGGGAAAAAAACGTTTCTGAATGTTCAGCTGCAGGAAGACAATAAGACTTTGGATGAAGTGGTGATAACAGGTTATGGGGGCACACAACTTCGTTCCAAGATGACTAATTCCATTGCTAAAGTTGACAATTCTACTTTAAGTACGGGGGCCCATACTAATCCGGCGCAAGCACTCTCTGGTGCAGTGGCAGGATTAAGGGTACAGCAAACTAGCGGTAATCCGAATTCCACTCCTACTTTGGTGCTTCGTGGTGGTACCAATCTGGATGGTAGCGGTTCACCTTTGGTTATTATCGATGGTGCTGTACGCGAGTCGTTGAGTGATGTGAATCCGGAGGATATCGAGTCTTTGGAGGTCATGAAAGATGCTGGTGCTACGGCTATTTATGGTGCGCGTGCTTCCAATGGTGTAATTCTTGTTACTACTAAAAGAGGTTCGGAAGGACATACGGAAATAAATTTGAGTGCGAAAGTCGGTTTCAATTTTTTCCATAGCCAGTATGAGTTTTTGAATGCTCATGATTATTTGTATTATATGCGTTCAGCATTTTATCGGTCTTCGCATATATGGCAGGATAAATCGGGCGCTTGGCATGGATTTGCCAGTGATGCGACTTTATCCGGAACACAGCCTTACGGAACAGGAAACAGATATTTTGATGAAAAAGGGAATGTACTTAATGGCAATAAAGACAATACAGCCGTATGGGGTGTTATGAATTATACAGATGACCTGGCTTTCCTGTTAAAACAAGGTTGGCAGACAATGGATGACCCGGTGAATCCGGGACAAAAATTGATTTATTGTGATAATCAGCTGAAAGATTATAATATCAAATCTCCGGCTATTACTCAGGATTATAACTTGAGCGTATCCGGCGGCAATGATAAGGGACATTATTATGCAAGCCTAGGCTATAATCGCAGCGAAGGAAATGCGATGAACAACTGGTATCACCGTTTGAATTTCACGATCAATGCAGATTATAAAATTAAGCCTTGGCTTACTTCTAATTCTTCTTTGACATTTACCGATGCAAAATGGGACGATGGTGGTGCAGGATATGCCGGTGAAGGTAATTTTTTCAGTACTACCTTGTCCGTTCCTCCTACATTCCGTGTGAAAAGTCCGGACGGTGATTGGTTGGCAGGCCCTGCCGTGGCTTCTTATGCTCGTGGCTGGACTACAGTGAAAGTGTATGAGGATGCATTGAATTATGATAATAATACGGACAAGTTTAATCTGAGCCAGTCTTTTACCTTTAATATAATGAAAGGATTGACATTCAAGACCACAGGAACTTGGTTCTATTTTGATGATAGCAGAGAGTTCTTCAAAGGGGACTATATTGTAGCTACAGGACCGGTGTATGATACTAATCATAGTACTTCCAACAAACATGAACGGCTTTTAGACCAGACTTACAATGGAATCTTGAATTATCAGACTACATTCCGGCAAGATCATTCTATGGATGCGATGGTAGGTGTAGAATATTATGACTCATACAAGAAAGGTTTTTCGGCATCTGGTTATGGATCTCCATTATCTGATTTTCAGGATTTGAATTATACTTCGACTGCTGCCGGAGTGCGGCAAATAGATTCTTGGCATTACAGACAGCGTATTCTTTCATTCTTTGGCAGAGTGAATTATGATTATAAGTCCAAATATTTGCTGAGCCTTGTTTTACGTCGCGATGGATACTCCAAGCTGCCAAAAGATAACCGTTGGGGAACCTTTCCCGGTATATCAGCCGGTTGGGTATTGAGTAGAGAGAATTTTATGGAGTCTTGTAGCAATGTACTTTCTTATGCTAAAATTCGTGCTAGTTACGGTGCCAATGGAAATGTGTCTGGTGTACTGGATGCTAATGGTAATGTAGTGACAGGACTTGATTATTATACGGTTCAAGGTTCTTATGGTATTATGAAAGATAAAGATGGTAAAATAGTACCCAACTATAATGGCAAAGTTCCTTTGATGATAAACGATTTGCCTAATCCCACCATGAGATGGGAAAAATCGTACACATTCGAGACAGGTTTCGATATTGGTTTTCTGAATAACAAATATATCTTGAACTTCACCTATTATAATAGACATACACAGGATAAATTTGCAGAAATCACCCTGCCTTCTCATAGCGGAGTTTCTTCTTTCCTTTCTAACAATGGAGAAGTACAAAACCAAGGTATGGAGTTGGAATTGACTGCCAATGTTTTGCGTACCAAAGATTGGAAATTTACAGTTAGTATGAATACCGCTTATAATAAGAATAAGATTATCTCATTACCGTACAATGGATTGCCGAATAATATGCAGGATGCCTATCAGGTTTATACGGGACGCAAGCTGGCAGATGGTACCTATGAAAGACAATGGGTGGGTGGTTATCAGGAAGGACAGGAATATGGTGTGATTTACGCCTTTAAATCTCTTGGTATTTATAAGAGTGAGAGTGAGATTCCAGGCAATCTGATAGACAGATCCACTTATACGGAAAATGGAGCAGATGCCAAAGTGCTTTATGGCCCTGAAGCTTGGGCTAAATTGTCGGATGCCGAAAAGGAGAAAGGACTGCCTATACAGGCTGGTGATGTGAAATGGCAGGATGTGAATGGGGATGGTGTAATTGATGATTATGACCGGGTGAAATTGGGTAATACGATACCTCATTGGACCGGAGGCTTTAACATTAATACTTCATGGAAAGGGTTAACTTTGAACTGCCGTTTGGATTATGCTTTAGGCTATTGGGTACATGATTGGAAAACTCCTTGGATTATGGGTAATATGCAGGGAACATTTAATACCATTTCTTTAGTTAAAGATTCCTGGTCGGAAAGTAATCCGAATGGAAAATATCCGGTGTATGGATGGGCTGACTTTTTGGGCAAACGTAATTATGACAGAATATCGGACATTAATTGTTATCGTGGCGATTATTTGGCTTTTCGTGAAATAAGCCTGTCGTATTCCTTGCCTCAGAGTTGGATTCATAAATCCGGTTTGAGCAAGGTGGATGTTTCTGTAACAGCACAGAATTTGGGATATATTACAGCAGCCAAAAATATGGCGACCCCCGAATATGGTGTCAGTCAGAATGGAGGATATCCCCTCCCTAGAACAGTTGTTTTGGGTTTAAATGTTACATTCTAATAAATAGGAAGGATTATGAAGAAAATATTTTATAGCATATTGTTGAGTGGGATGATGGTATTGTCTGCTTGTGATGCGTTGGACCTGTCTCCTGAAGATTATTATGGCTCTAATGATTTTTGGAATCAGAAATCTCAGGTAGAAATGTTTATGACTGGTATTCATGCCGATTTAAGAGATAAATATCAGATGCCTGTCACATTGGGAGAGTTCAGAAGTGAGATTCTGATAAGTGATGTTACTTCTATGGGTGAGGGGGTATATGGTCCGCCTATGACTAATAATCTGCTTACGAAAGATAATACCGGTATCGATGATTGGTATGAGGTGTACCCAAATATCATGCATATAAATTTGTTTATCAGAAATGTAGATAAAGAAATTGATTATCTGACTGGAACGGAGAAATCATTTTATTTGGGACAGGCTTATGGCTTGCGTGCATATTACTATTTCTATCTTTATCGAACATTTGGTGGTGTGCCGTTAGAGACGGAACCGAAAGTTACCGAGGGTAGCATTGATATTACGCAATTATATAAGGCTCGTTCTACTCCGGAGGAAACGTTGGAGTTTATCAAAGAAGATATTAATAAATCCGAAGCTTTCTTCAATGAGTCGGATAAGAAGATGTCCAACCAATATGAATGGTCTTATCATGCAACGGAACTTTTGAAGGCCAAGATATATATGTGGTCTGCCAAAGTCACTACAGGATTACCAGATGATGATATTGCAGGAGATCATATAGCTACTCTGACTGCCGTAGATCCTAATAACAGTGACTTGTTGACAGCAAAGAAGGCTTTATTGAATTTGGTGAACCAACAATTCGAACTGCTTCCAAACTTTGCGGATTTATGGACTCCGGAAGGGAAGAAGAATAAAGAGATCATTTTCGCTCTGTGTTTTAATAAGAATGAATTGACCAATTGGGGGGCGAACTGGTTCTATAATGTAGCCTTGTTTACCAATGCTACGGACTTGGATGGAAATAAATATGGTCCGGATCCGTTGAAGCTATTGACAGCCGGACCATTACGTTATGAGTATAAAGTGCCGTTTATTGAGATTTATGATAAGGAAGATACTCGTTTGGATGCTACTTTCTTTCAATATATGTTCGAAGGAAAGACTCGTGGCGCTTGTTGGAAAAAACTGATGGGACATACGGATGGAGGAACTCATTATTATGATTCAGATGTACCGGTATATAGATATGCTGATGTTTTGTTGATGCTGGCCGAGTGTGAAAACGGGTTGGGAGCTCCGGATAAATGTGCTGCATATATAAATGAGGTACGTAAGCGTGCTTATGGTGATAAATTTGAACAACATAAATATATTGCAGGAGATTATGCGGATAATGAGTGGGCTATTTTGCAGGAACGTGATAAAGAGTTTGTAGGTGAGGGAAGCCGCTGGTTTGATTTATTGCGTTTACGTGATTCCAACGGAAAACCTTTTGTCTTTTCTGTTAAAGCGCATTATGGAAGTTCATTGCCTATATTAACAGAGGATAAGGCGTATATGATGTTGTGGCCTGTTAATGTGGAAGTTTTGAATGGAGATCCGGAAATCAAGCAGACTCCGGGGTATGAATAATAGTGAGATAATATGATGATAATGAAAAGATTGCTCTTTTTAGTATCTGTATGCAGCTTATGTATGGTTGGTAATTCTCAGAATTACCAACCTGAGAAGCATGCAGTTGTGAAATCAGATCGTGGGGATGGACGGTTACTAAGTACTTATGCCATTGTTCATGAGATGTTGAAAGATACACATCCCCAATATGCTTACCGTTCCGGTATGTCCGCACAGGATTTTACGCAATGGCAGGATGGAGTGCGTGCTGCAATGGTGGAGATCATGAAGTTTCCCGAGATAAAGAGACAACCGTCTCCTGTCTGTGTGAAAACGGAAAAAAAAGAGGGATATATTTTAGAGAAATGGGAGTTCTATCCTTTTCCAAAGTCAGTTTCCACTTTTCTGGTTTTGAAACCGGAACATTTGAAGGGTGCAGTACCCGGAGTTTTGTGCATTCCGGGGTCCGGAAGGACCAAAGAAGGATTGGTTGGTGAGCCCGGCATCTGTGATAAGTTAACTGAGGATTATAATAATCCCAAAGTAAGTATGGCTTTGAATATGGTTAAAGAAGGTTATGTGGCGGTAGCGGTGGATAATGCCGCTGCCGGAGAAGCCTCCGATTTGGAATGTTATGATAAAGGATGGAATTATGACTATGATGTTGTTTCCCGTTTTTTGCTTGAACTGGGATGGAGTTGGCTAGGGTATACTTCTTATCTGGATATGCAGGTGCTGAATTGGATGAAAGCCCAGTCTTATATCCGAAAGGACAGGATTGTGATTAGCGGATTCTCATTAGGTACAGAACCGATGATGGTCTTGGGGGTGTTGGATAAGGACATTTATGCTTTTGTGTACAATGATTTTCTATGCCAGACTCAGGAACGTGCCGTTGTAATGACTAAACCTGACAAGGAAAACAGACGTCCTTTTCCAAATTCTATCCGTCATCTGATACCTGGTTATTGGAGGTATTTTAATTTTCCAGATGTTGTTGCGTCATTAGCTCCTCGTCCTATCATTTTTACAGAGGGAGGGTTGGACCGTGATTTCCGTTTGGTACAATCTGCTTATGCTGCTAGTGGAAAACCGGAAAATGCGGAGTTTCATCATTATCCGAAGTTTGCTGATAAGGCAGTTAGAAAAGATGTGGAGCACCTTGATGAAGGACTGGATTCAAAGACCTATTTCGAAGCGGTCAATGTAGATCCCCCTTCTCATTATTTTAAAAACGAACTGGTTATTCCTTGGTTACGCAAAGTTTTAAAGTAGGTTCAGGTATTTTGATAGGCTGTGATTTTTTATATAATATGGGCTCCTTGTTTTTCATCTAGGTGAAAGCAAGGAGCTCTTTTTTATTGATTGTGAAGAATTCTTGCAAAATTTAATCTTGTTTTAATGCAGATTGTAGTGTTTCCCAATTTTTATTGAAATCGGGCATGGAATGAAAAAGTAAATTCGCTCCTTCATTCAGTAATACATTGTCGTGCAATGGTCCTGTATTCACGGCGATAGTAAAAATACCGGCGGCAACTCCCGCCTGTACACCTAGTGGTGCATTTTCTATTACTAACGCTTCATTGGGTTTGAAGCCGCCTTTCTTTAGGGCTATCAGATACGGTTCCGGATTTGGTTTCCCATATTTCACATCAAAGGCGGTAACCATTAAGTTGGCTTGGAATATGCCCGGAAAATTATGATTCAATCGGTCCAATAACGAAGTTTGTCCCGAACCGGTTACTACCATCGGAGTCAGTCCTTCGCTCTTTATTTTAGTCAATACTTCCAGTGCGCCGGGCATTCGTTCTGCTTTGGGGCATTTGTTGAATTCTTCAGTTTTGGCTTGGTAGATGGCTTTTATTTCTTCTTCTGTAGCATCATGCCCACGCTCCCGGCGACTTACTATATTGATCGTAGATGCACCGGTACGCCCTTCGTGCATATAAGCTTCTTCTCGGCTGAGGCCGAAACCGAAGCGTTTCATTATTTTATGCCATGACTCAGCATGGTTGGGCATGGAGTCGAACAGCACGCCGTCCATATCGAATAATACGGCTTTCAAGTCGATGGATTCGTATCCATGAGTATGAAGATAGTTATTTATCGCTTCTTTAAACATAGAATAAATGTATAATTATTACTTCCAACGGTTGTGACCGTTGGATTGGAACAAAGTGAAGAATCTGCAAGCATTTGGTGGATGCTTTCAGATTCTTCACTGTTATTCGGAATGACATTGATAAATGGCATTCTGAATAGGTTCTTGATATTATAATCTAGCTTGGATAGCTTTAGACTCTTCTTCGTATCCCGGTTTATTCAACAAAGCAAACATATTTTTCTTGTATGCTTCCACGCCCGGTTGGTTGAACGGATTTACTCCCAGCAAATAACCGCTGATACCACAAGCTTTTTCAAAGAAATAGATGATTTCTCCCAGGTAGTATTCATTCAGTTCGGGTACAATCAGTCGCATATTGGGTACACCACCGTCAACGTGTGCCAGCTGAGTACCTAGTTCTGCCATCTTGTTCACTTCGTCTACACGCTTTCCTGCCAAGAAATTCAAGCCATCCAAATTTTCGCTGTCCGAAGGAACTTGAAGTGTATGTTCCGGCTTTTCGATAGAGATAACTGTTTCGAAGATAGTACGTTCACCTTCCTGAATCCACTGTCCCATAGAATGGAGATCGGTAGAGAAGTCGACGGCAGACGGATAAATACCTTTGCCATCCTTACCTTCGGATTCACCGTACAATTGTTTCCACCATTCGTTCATATAGTGCAGTTTGGGATTGAAGTTTACCAAAATCTCAATCTTCTTGCCGTTTTTATACAATTCATTGCGGGTAGCGGCATAAACGGCAGCAGGGTTTTCGGCAAACGGAGTAGCCGGCCCACATACTGTTTCCATTGTGCGTGCGCCTTCCACTAATTTTTCGATGTCGAAACCTGCCACTGCGATAGGCAACAAACCTACCGGAGTCAAGACAGAGAAACGGCCACCTACATTATCGGGGATAATGAAAGTCTGATATCCTTCCTTGTCGGCTGTAACACGTGCGGCACCCTTTTTGGCATCTGTAACGGCAACAATCACTTTCTTCGCCATTTCCTTGCCAAGCTGGTCTTCACACTGTTTTTTCAGTAAACGGAAAGCTAAGGCGGTTTCTGTAGTAGTACCAGACTTGGAAATATTAATTACACCGAACTTTTTGTCCTTCAAGTATGCAGTCAACTCGAACAAGTAATCTTCGCCGATATTGTGGCCTGCAAATACGATGACGGGTCCGTCTTGTTTTGCTTTCAACCATTGGAAACTATTGGATAAAGCTTCGATTACGGCCCGTGCTCCCAGATAGCTTCCACCGATACCTGCTACGACTACTACTTCACAGTTGTCGCGCAGAACCTGGGCAGTAGCTTTCAAGTCAGCCAAATGTTCGGCTGTTATAGACGATGGCAAATGCAACCAACCCAAGAAGTCATTACCTTTACCTGTACCGTTTTCCAATGTTTCCATGCAGGCTTTCACCTGAGGTTCGTAAGCAGCGATTGTTTCCTTAGAAACAAAACCGGCTACTTTGTCGATGTTTAAACTAATATTCTTCATTGTATCTGATATTTTATCTGAATGAATCAGTTAATAATTTAATCTCAATCATGGGCGAGATGCGCTCATATAAAATATTATATACGGCATCTACGATAGGCATGTTCACGTGCAAGTGCTTGTTTAACTCCTTGATACATTTCGTTCCGTAGTATCCTTCGGCAATCATTTCCATTTCTATCTGTGCGCTTTTTACGGAATAACCTTTACCAATCATGGTTCCGAATACGCGGTTCCGGCTGAAATTGGAATAGGAGGTAACCAACAAGTCACCCAGATAAGCGGAATCATCAATAGAACGCTCTACGGGATGTACGGTATTCAGGAAGCGGTTCATCTCTTGAATGGCATTTGAAATCAATACAGCCTGAAAATTGTCGCCATATTTCAGACCGCTGCAAATTCCAGCGGCGATAGCATAAATATTCTTCAATACCGAAGCGTATTCTATACCTGCCACATCCGGGCTTACAGAAGTTTTTATGTAATGTCCGGCCAGCTGCCGAGCGAATATCTTCGCCTTGTCAATGTCTTTACATCCGATAGTCAGATAGGAAAGACGCTCCAAGGCTACTTCTTCTGCGTGGCACGGACCTGCAATGACGGCTATATTCTCTTCGGGAACACCGTATACCTGATGAAAATAATCGGAAACAATCAGGTTCTCGTCAGGGACGATACCCTTGATAGCAGTGACAATGAACTTGTCCTTTATTTTGGTTTTCAGCTTTTTCAGGTGGCTTTTCAGATAAGGAGAGGGGGTAACAAATATCAGAGTATCCGATTCCTTTACCACCTTGTTAATATCTGATGAAAAGTTGATGTTCTTTATTTCAAAGCGCACACTTGTCAGATAAGCCGGATTATGTCCCAAACGTTTGAATTCTTCAATTCGGTCGTCGCGGCGCATATACCAGTTGATTGATTCAGCCTGAGCCAAGACTATTTTTGCAATAGCCGTGGCCCAGCTGCCACCACCCATTATCGCTATTTTACCGGGCAATTTCATGCTTATTATTTATGATGGATAATTG
>ENA-UAED01000559-UAED01000559.1-human-gut-metagenome-genome-assembly--contig:-NODE-559-length-9945-cov-9.798989_pt1 | contig 9945 bp, 10 predicted proteins | sample MGYA00244278_ERZ654274 | MGnify/ENA primary metagenome ERZ654274 (study PRJEB26926, sample SAMN06165180) | human gut metagenome | biome: ENVO:00009003; feature: ENVO:2100002; material: ENVO:00002003...
CTGTCTCGTGGGCTCGGAGATGTGTATAAGAGACAGCATTTTCTGCATGGAGAATTCCTTTTTTTTCGGAAATCATCGGAAGGATAGCCAGAACTCTGGTCATTTTGTCTTCCAGATATTCATCCTTTCCAAGTTTAACTGTGATATCCCCGTAAACAAGACTGATCTGTCCGTCGTCTTCAAATTCAATGTGATCCGGAACCTTATCATTTTTTGCAAAAATAGTATTTTTTTTAATTTGAATTAGTTTAGTCTTAAAAAGACTATCTTATTCAATTTTATTTAAAGAAAAGAAGTGCGAAACGGATAGCGAATAAAAAAGGGGACGCTTAAAGCATCCCCTCGTCCATGTAGCTGAGGTAGGTGTCCTCGGTCAGTATGATGTGGTCCAAAAGCTGTATGCCGATTGCCTCGCAGCCTTTCTTCAACTGGCTGGTCAGGTTGTTGTCCTGTGTGCTTGCCACCGTCGAGCCGGACGGGTGGTTGTGCGAGAGGATGATTCCCGAAGCATGGGAAACGAGAGCCGTCTGGAGGACGATGCGTATGTCCACCACCGTACAGTCTATCCCGCTGCGTGAGATGCACGAAACGCCCAGCAGCTTGCCTGCCCGGTTCAGGTACATCGCCCAGCACTCCTCGTGGTGCTGCATACAGTCCTCGTAGAAGGGCTTGAGGATGTCGTAAGACTCCTTGGAAGAGCGGATTCTAACTCTCTTGGATGCGTCAGCGTCCTTGTAACTTACGGTGATTTGAGGAAAAGACAGTGTATTCATAATGCAAAAAATTAAAAGTGAAACATTTATTTTTTGCTTTGGGGCACGGGGAAAGAACGGACTTCATGCAAGGCTTTTGCGTGGAATACGACCCGAAGGTGTGGAGATTGCGCGCAAAACCGTCAGGTTCAGCCTTGCTGCTTGTCCGTTTTTCCCCGTAGGTTTGCTAAAAAATGAGTGTGGAGCTTGGCTAAAAATCCGGTGGGTCAAAGGGGTTCTTTTTGCTTCTTTCTCTTTTCCCGCCCACGGCTCACCGAAAGAAAAAGAAGTGCGTCCGAAAATCGGGTCAATCCTTTCCCACGGGCGGGTAAAAAAAGAAGTCCGGGCGGATCGCTACCCGTCCCGGACTTCCGGCGATGAAACACAAGGGGGGGATGTTATGGCGTGATTTCCCCCGTTGCGATTAGGTTTCCGTCCGAATAATACGCTATCTTCCCGTAGGTAAACCCCATGTCGGGAATGGCTACGAAAGCGATATAGTCCGAATACTCCCTGCCTTTGAGGTTCTTTCCGACAAGGTTGTTGAATATCATGGGGATGCTATGACCGTCCCCGCTGTAAAGGACGGTTTTCCCGTTCTGTCTGATTTCCTGCTTCATGCCGTTTCCTTGAAAAGTGTCCCGTCGATAAGGTACTCCCAATTATTCCTGTGGCTCTCGTCCGTGAAATATTCCTCGCTCTCGCAATACTCGCAATCGTCTCGGCACGAGCGGAAGAAGTTTTCCAGACAGTCACGCATGAGTTCCTTGAAATTCCGTGTGTCGGGCGAGCGCATGAAGTCCATGAGGGGTTGCAAGATGATTTCGTCCGACACAACGCCCGTGAAGGGGCATTCGCAAGTGACGGAGATACGGCTCCTGCGCCTTTTCTTGCGGTCTTTCGTCCAATAGACCTTGGGCTTGTACAACCCCGCATGGAAGTTGTTATAGAGGTAAGCCAGCAAGCGGACGCCTGAAAGTTCCTCCGTGTCCGCCTCGTGCTTGGTATAGAAACGGTAAGCGTATGTGCAACTGTCGTAACGGTAGTTTGTGCAGACGATACGAAAAAGATTGCAGAAGGCTTCGAGCGTGTCGCAGTTCTCGGAAGCATACGGGTAATCGTTTCCCTTGGCAAGCCAGTCGGTATAGGCTCTCTGACGGGCTTCGTCCTCCAGTTCCGCAATGCCGAATAGTGTATAGGTTCTTTGTACGGTTCGCATAAGTTTGAAAATTTGAAAGTTTGAAAATCGGTTTCTTTGCTATCTTTCTTTTTCGCTACGGCTCACGAAAGAAAGTAGCGGGCGGATTTCTCCGCCCTGCCCTTTGTCCTTAGGCTGCAATCTCTTCGGGTTGCGGTTGTTCCTCGGGTTGCGTTACCTTGCGCTCCCTTGCCCGTTCCTGCACCAAGAGGACGGCTTTCTTTTCCTCGATGCGCTGGTGACGCTTCTCGTACACCCCGTTGTACTCCCTTTCGATGTTGGCGAGTTCCTCCGGCATGTGCCTGCGTGCGAAGTCAAGCAAGAGGGTCGCCACGGTGTTGTTCCCGTACGCTCCCTTGAAGTTGGCTACAAGGAAGTCCCTGCGGATGATGGTCTTCATCCTCACGGTGAGGTTGCCGATAATCCCCATCTTGTCCTCGTCCGTGATATACTGCTTGTCTTCCGCAATCCCCACGGCTGCGAAGTGTTCCTTTCGGAGAGAGGACAGAAGGAAGAAGTACAACATGGTATCTTCATCGGCACTGAACTTACCGCCCGTGATGTCGGCTTCGAGGATTTGCTTCTTGGTGTCCTCCACCGTGCGTTCGAGTGCGATTTCCTTGTTGCGCTCGTCCTGCTTCTCCAATTTCTCCACGGGTGAGAGCGGTGCGGGTGCGGGCGTTCCGTCCGCTGTCTGCGCTTCGGTCATGTTCTCCACGTAACAGAATGTAATCTCCTTCTGCCCGATTTTGGCATAGACGGTGATTTCCCCCGTTCCGCTCCTGCGGGTGATTTCCTCCTCCTGCTCCATGTAGTCCGCCCATTGCTGCTCGTAGCGGGTGCGGGCTTCCCCGTAGCGTTCGGGGTCGTTGAAATTTTCGGCTTTGGGTTCTTTCGGGCAGCTTGGAAAGGCGGTGTACCTGTCAAGGGTCTCCACCTCGTAGCCCGAAGCGGTTAGCCGTTCTACCACCGTCTCGTTGGCGGTGTAGCGGTCACGGCAGAGCGACACCTCCGGCTGGTTCCGCATGATTTGCACGGCTCGCTCCATGAGGTAGGATGCGTTCATCTCGGCAAGGCACGTGCGATTGGCGCAATGCCCGCACCCGCCATCATGGAACAACAGCAAGTTATTGGTGTTGTGTGCGCACGTGGCGCACTCGGTCTTGTCGAAGCGGTAGTATTGCAGGTCGGTGGTGAAGTTCTGCTCGATGCGCCTTGCGACATCGGCGGCTTTCAGTCCCCGCCAACTGTTATACGTTCCCTCGTCCTGCAAATGCTTCTCGTACACCTCACGCTGAATGTCCTCCCCGTATCGGCAGATTTCAGCCGCCACGCTGATGGTGATTTCATCCGCATCCAAAAGGGCGGCGATTTCGGGGATAAGGGCGGTGAATTTCAGCCGTGTGCGGATATAGTTCTCGTTCTTTCCGAAGAGTTGCGCCAAGGTCTGCACGGTGTGGCGTCCGCTCTCGATAAGCCGCTGATAGGCTGCGGCTTCCTCCACGGGTGTCACATCCTTGCGCTGCAAGTTCTCGGTAATCGCCATTTCCTCGGCTTCCTCGTCCGACAACTCGGTTACGATTGCGGGAATTTCGTCCCTGCCCGCAATGACGGACGCACGGTAACGGCGTTCCCCGAAAACAATCCCGTAACGGTCTGTCCCGTCAACGGGGCGCACGGTGATGGGCTGCAACACGCCCTGCCGCTTGATGCTCTCGGCAAGCTCGTAAAGGCTCGTTTCATCGAAACGCTTGCGTGGGTTGAAACCGCTCGGCTGAATGTCTGCCAACGCTACCATCGTGATGTTTTTCTCTGCTGCTGATTGATTTGCTTTTGTCTTCATAATCTGTTATTTTTAAGTTGATTGTTTATAGTTGTTCTTTTTGATTTTTGACAAACCGTCCCGTTCGGGAAATCGGTTTCTTTGCTATCTTTCTTTCCCCGCTCCGGCTCACGAAAGAAAGTAGCGGGCGGAAAATCCGCCCTTGCGGGGCTACCTGCGGTTATAGCATACGTTCGCGAACTTCTTCTTTTGCTCTACCGCCCGTTTGAGGGTGTAGAACGTACCGCCCACGGCTACCGCATCGTAATAGACCATCAGAAAAGCGGAGTTTTCCAAAAGGTAGTCGTTACGGCGTAAGAAACAGCCCTCGGTATATCCGTCCTGCAAGGTTACCACTTCATCGGCTTGCGCCAAAATGGTGTCGTAACGCCGCTTGTCGGCTTGGGTGTACCGCTCGGCTTGTCCCTTGAAGGGGACAACGCATTTCAAACGGATATGCGGGTATTCCTTTTTGAGGTTCAAGACTTCCTCTGCTGCGATAAGGTCGAAGCCCTCGCACATTCCCGACAAAAAGGTGTCGTAGCCTTTTTTGATACAATAACTTTCGATGGCTACAAATGTGTCGAACGCCACCTCCCTGAAGAGTTTCTCACGGTCTGCCGTGAACTTGGCTATACGGTTGGTGCGGTGTCCCGAAAAGGCTACCGTCTTTTCCTTGCTAACGGGTGTTCCGTTTTCTGTCCATGTCCTTGTTTCCATATCGGTAAATTTTAGAGTATTAAAAGAATGATTATCAAGATGAACACGAAACCGACAAACAGACGCCACGCAAGGGCGAAAACAAGCCGTGCCACGAAGTAAAACAGAGCCACGACAAGCGACAAGGCGAAAAACCGCCCTGCGGTGGTGGTGAGGAAATAAACCATCGAAGCCCAAAGGATTAGGCGGTATATCAGTTTGTAAACGGGTGTCGTTTTCATGTTCTTTGGTATTGTCGGGCGGATTGCTCCGCCCGTGGTTCTTTAACAGTTTCCTTTCGGGATATAGCGGTTATCAGCCAACAGCCGGAAAGTGTCGTAATCAGCCGTTCCCCGATAACTTAGGGACAGTTCAAAGGAGAGGTGTCCTTTCTCTATGTAGAAAGTGAAGCGCAAGCCGTTGCGGGTTATCGTCCCTTCCGCACGGTTTCTCCCTTCCCATCTTACGGGTTCGTTCTCGATACTTTTCAAGAAGTCGGCTACCTTTCCATTTTCCTGCTCCACCTGCCTGTATATCTGCGTGCAGTAGTTTATCCAATCGTTTATTTTCTTGGCGGTGAACACACCGATATTGCACGGCTTTTCGTATTGGTTGCCCGCCCTTTCGATGTCGTAGCGGTTGACATACTCAAAATGCCCCATGTCGGCGGCTATCCTGTATTTGTTCTCTTTGTTTATCCTGTACACATGGAAACGGATGCCGTTGTACGTGAACTCTATGCGCACGCCGTAAAATGCGGGGTATTCACCGCTTACCACGTGGTAGCCGTATTCCGCTTGGGGTATGTACTTCCTTACCTCCTGCATGAGTGGAGACAGTTCTTTTTTTGCCTGTTCCACCTTCTCGGTAAACATAGCTTTTATGTTTAACCCGTTAAATTCCTTTTCCGATAATGTTTTCATCGTCTTATGTCTTTAGTGGGGCGGACTGCTCCGCCCGTTGGTTTATACTCTTGTTCCTTTGCCGTCCCGCTTAGGCTGCTGCGGGTTCGTTTATCGGTTCGGTTACCTTGTCGGCAATCATCTTCGCCGCCTTGTTCACGTCCCCCAATATCTCCACCAAAAAGGCGGGTTCTTCCTTTAGCTTGGTGAGCCAGTGTTTCAGATAGGCGGCGTTGTTCTCCTGCGGTGCGGCTGCGTAGCCGAAGAACGCACCGCAAAGGGCTGCGGTAAGTTCCGCCACAAGTTCCTCACGGGCATAGAGCGCATCCCCGAAGAAGCTGCCGAACGTGCGGTTCAGCCGTTGGGGGCTTCCCGTGCTGTGCGCCATCTCGTGCAGGAGCGTGCCGTAATATTCCGCTCCCTGCGGGAACTGCTCACGCTGCGGGCAAATGATATGGTCGGAAGAGGGCGAATAGTAGGCACTGTCCGAATACTGCACCTTGATGGGGCAATACCAATTTTGCAGATAGACAAGCTCGTCCAACGCCTCGTAAATCATCCCGTCCGAACAGTCTTCGGGCTGCTCTCCCTTTTTCATGCGCTCGTAGCGTTCGGGCTGCTTTTCGGCAAAATCGGTCTGGTCGATGTTGAAGACATTGTAATACTTCATCTGCGGGATGACCTTGTAATTTTCCTGCTCGGTTGCGGGCAACTTGCGGTATTCCTCGTACTTGATTGTCTTTTTCGTTTCCTTGTGTACCACGAACTTAAACCAATAATAGACGGGAAACGAGCGTGCGCCCTTGCAAACACTTAAATCCTCTTCCTTCGCTTGGTTGAACGTGAGGAACACGGGCAAAGTGAATTTCATGAACTCGGTGTAGAACAATAACATCAAGACATTCCCGCCGTTATAGAGCGTCCCTCTGATGTTGCGGGGCAAACCTTGTTCAAGGCTCGCTATCCACGGTTTTTGCCAATCCGTTTTCAAGCACTCGATTTTCTTGATTAACAAATCGGTGAACATCGGTGCAATCTTTTCGATGGTGCTGTTCGTTGTTGCCATAACTCACAAATTTTAATCGTTATTACTCTGTTTTCATCGCTTGTCGTCCCAACCAATTTTTTTCCCTTGGCTGATTGGGAAGAACATTGACCATCATTGATAGCGGAAAAGGTGAATTGCAACCATCTGAAAAAATGGTAAATACTACCCGCAGGGTGGAGATTTGGCATTTTTTGCGGATTTGCTTTCACCTCCGCCTACCTTCGTCAATGTTTTTCCAATCAGCTTAGGGAAAAAATGCCCTGTCAGTCATTCCAGTCAATGGTAAGTTACTTGCCGGGTGCAGGAAAAAGAAGCCTTCCGGAGAGCCGGGAACGCCCGTTTCCCAAGGCAAGGAGATACGGGCGGGAGAAGTATATGTGAGCACGGTCAGGTTCCGGCTGCCGGACAAACACCGGGGAACTCTTTCGGGCGGGACGGACGGATGTGTTCCGTTTGTCCTTCCGCCCCGATGTCCGGCTTCGGCCATGCAGTCTCACGGAGTGGTCGGAAACGGACGCCGGGACGGGACAGCCCGTGCGCCAAGGTGTAAGCGCAAGACAGTGAAAGCCCTTTCACCCACGTTAGGGATTGCAGGGGAAAAGCCACAGCATAGCGAGGACTTGTAGCGGAAAGCCCGACCCGAAGGGGGAACGCCCAAACAACCACCCGAACAAACTGCTTTTTGGCAAGGATTGCATTTATGGAAAAATACGAAGTAGATTATAGTGAGTCATCCTATTTTGTTTTTTAATACAAACAATGCGATTTCGCCCAATAGCAAAGTCAAAAAGCTACCTATCCAAAGATAATAACCTGTTGACAAATGAAAAACTCCAAGAGTGCTTTCAATGCCCCGTTCGAGAGTGTAAAATAAACTGTGTCAGGCTATAATAATAATAGTTTAACACAGTTTTTATAATATGGCCAATTTGGAAATAGACTACAAGAAAGCAGCCCAGCAGCTGCGTAGCGGTGAAGCACTCTTCGGTAAAGACGGAGCTTTGGCTCCTATGCTAGAACGTATCCTAAACGCAGCCTTAGAAGGTGAGATGGATGCTCACCTTAATAGCGTTGACTGCAGTTCTGGCAATCGTCGTAACGGCAAGATGAGCAAGACCGTACAGACAAAGTATGGAGAGGTGATAGTCGAAACCCCTCGTGACCGTGACGGTTCTTTTAAACCGGAGACAGTTAAGAAACGTGAGACAATTCTTGCTGAAGGTATGGCAGATCAAATCATCAACATGTATGCTCTTGGTACAAGCACTCGTGATATAAGCAAGTACTTTGAGCGTGAGTTTAACACAACCCTTTCAGCAGAAACCATCAGTGCTATAACCGACCGAGTTATTCCCGAAATAACAGCCTGGAAGTCCCGTATGCTTGACCCCGTCTATGCCATTTGCTGGCTTGACGCCATTCACTACAAGGTAAAAGACGATAAGGGTCGTGCAGTCACTCGTGCAATATACAATGTCCTAGGTGTAAACAAGTCTGGTCACAAGGATCTTCTTGGTATGTATATATCTGAGAGTGAGGGTGCTAACTTCTGGCTTGATGTTATGACCGACCTTCAGAACCGTGGTGTACGTGATATTCTGATTTGTTGCGTAGACGGTCTTAAGGGATTCCCTGATGCCATCCAAAGTGTATTCCCGGAAACCTCCGTTCAGCTATGTGTAGTCCACCAAATCCGTAACTCAATCAAGTATGTAGGAAGCAAGCATCAGGAAGAGTTTCTGAAGGATCTCAAGACCGTATATGGTGCTGTAAGCAAGGATTCTGCATTAGCACAGCTTGACATGGTTGATGAAAAATGGGGTGAGATGTACCCCATAGTAATCAAATCCTGGCGCGACAACTGGGAGCGTCTTACGGAATATTTTCAGTATACTCCTGCAATCCGCAAACTTATCTACACAACCAATACGGTTGAGGGCTATCATCGTCAGGTGCGTAAAGTAACGAAGAACAAAGGTGTGTTCCCGTCAGACACCGCACTTGAAAAGCTTGTGTATCTTGCCTATCGAGACATTAGTGGGAAATGGACTATGCCACTGTCTAATTGGGCACTGATATCACAGCAACTTGCCATAAAATTTGGTGATAGGTTCAAGATTATGTAACTTTGCTTGTGAAAGGCTCCTCTTATTTGTATGCAGATGTGAAATCTGCACACAAATAAGAGGGAAAGAATAAAAAACAGAGCCGTGACACAGTTCAGTTTACACTACCCCCGGATGAATGTTCGGGGGATTTTTTTTCTTTTGGGCGTTCCCGTGGGACGGTCGGGCTTTACGTTTCAAGTCCTCGCCTAAAGGCTGTGGGCTTTACTCTGCAATCCCTAACGCATGGCTGAAAACTCTTCTTGCCGGTGTTCTTCTTCTTCATACAGCCTCATGCGTTCTTGTAATGCTTCTTTTAAATTGTCGCTTTTTTTCAGTCCGAGTTTGGCACGTATGTTCGCTCGTTGGCTGGTTATGTTTCCGCTACTCCGATGTAATAATTCGCATATTTGGCTGACGGTCTTGTCTTGCAGTATTAAACGGCAGATGTTTAATTCGGACGGGGATAAATTGGGATATATTCTCCTGATTGTATCAAGTTTACTTTTTTCCTTTTTCTGGTATGCGGCAAGGGCTGTAAAAAGATTTTCTTTGGATTGTTCCCCTATTATGTTTAACAGGGAGCTTGTCTTTTCTTCCGGGTTATTCTCGCTTAACAACTCGGCGAACGCGAATAGTTCTTCCTTTTTCATTTGGAGACGTTTCAAAAGCATTTCCTCTTCCTCTTTTAGCAAGTTGCTACTTTTTAGCAAGCTGCTGATATTACTGTGTAAGGATCTTCCTAATAAGGGGATCATGGTGTATATGATGATGATCAAAGGCAGATAACTGTATAGGAACGGTTCGTCGGTGATAAGTGTGCAGATTGTATAGGAAGCTATGGTAAGGGAGGACAATAGGATGGAGATATTACTCATATAGGCACAGATGGAAAGCATGGTAAATAAGAGAGAGATAGTAATGTTACTCATTATCAATGCTCTTTGATAACTATATTCATATCCGCTACATATTGAGCAATAAATTATTTCGATAAAAATCTCGATATGTATGGCTATCAGTATAATGGAAAAGGTCGTGGTCAGATTTACTCTCTTTTTAAAATAAGCGAGAGTGCACATAATGATAAACAGGAATAATACGCTGTTAATATAATAAAACTGTTCATTGGGAAATGGAACTGAATATATGTATATGGGTGCGCATAAGACCAGCATGAGCAGGGATAGATGAAAGACTCGTTTTTGTTGATACGTTATTATCATTTCTCTTTCTTTTTTGTCGTAAGTTTGAGTTTTTATTGAACTTAGAAAAGAGGCGGCTTTTGTGCTGATTTTCATGTGTTTTATTGTTTTAAGTGTTATTAAGTATGATGTTTCTTGCAAAGATAACTGTTTTTTTGTATGTTTAAGTACTTTTCTTTATGATGTCTGTCTCTTATACACATCTCCGAGCCCA
>ENA-UAED01000580-UAED01000580.1-human-gut-metagenome-genome-assembly--contig:-NODE-580-length-9772-cov-4.771020_pt1 | contig 9772 bp, 9 predicted proteins | sample MGYA00244278_ERZ654274 | MGnify/ENA primary metagenome ERZ654274 (study PRJEB26926, sample SAMN06165180) | human gut metagenome | biome: ENVO:00009003; feature: ENVO:2100002; material: ENVO:00002003...
AGATTTCTGCCTGTCTCGTGGGCTCGGAGATGTGTATAAGAGACAGAAATAATAGAGGGCCGCGCCGCCGCCCGCCAGAGCCAGCACCAGCAGAATCATCAGACTGCCCATGTTGGATTTCGGCTTTTCCTGCGGCGTTTCGGTGTCGGTTTTCACAGCTTCCGGGGCCGTGCAGCTCCGCAGGCTCTTTTCACACAAGGGGCAGTTTTCGTTCACGTTTCCTGCCTCACATTTCACCGTGCAGGTGCAGACCTCGGTGGTCTGCGGTTCTTCATCCAGCAGGGCCAGCAAGTCGGCATCGTCCACTTGGTTCAGGAAGTGAACGGACGTTTCCTTGTCCTCGTTGGCACGGTCAATGAGAATGTAATAATAATTCCCGGCCTTGGTGGTCACTGTGATAAGCTGCTTGTCGCCGTAAAAGTCATCCACCAGTGTTGCATTGCCCTTGGGCGTGATGGGCACACCCTCCGGCTCCATGCCGCCCGTAGTGGGTTCTTCTTCGATAATCTCCGGCAGAGGTTCCGGGGCAGGGTCAGTACCGCTTGCGAAAGCGGGCATGGAAAAGGAGCAGAGGCAGAGCAGGATAGCCAGCAGTCCGGCAGCGAAACGGTTCCAGTTGTCAGGTTTCATCGGCGGCATCCTCCTGTTTGTGGTACGGGGTGACGGTAGGAGCGGCGTTCAGCGCACCGCTGCGCAGGAAGGCCGCAAACTCGTCCGGCTTCATATTCATGCTGCGCACCAACTGAATGATCTGCAAATTTTCCTGTTCGGTCTTTTCAGCTTCCAGTTCTTTCAACTGCTGCTGGTATTCGCTGATTTTTTCTTTGAGCCGTTCAATGTCGCGCTCAATGCGGGAAAGTCTTTTTGCCATACAAAATCCTTTCTGGCGTCACGGTAAACGCCCATAGCTGTAAAAATGTTCCTGCCAATATTTTGAGTTGAGGTTTGTGTAAGAGATAGGGTCGCCGCAGTGCAGCATGATGGAATTGCCTACATAGATACCGCAATGGCTCACGCCGGGGGTATCGTAGGTTCCCTTGAAAAACACAAGGTCGCCCGGTTTGACCTGCGCCGTCGAAACAGGAGTACAGAGGTTGTAAAGGCCCTGTGCGGTCTGGCGGCCCACGTTCCAGCCGGAGTGATTCAGCACCCACGAAATATAGCCGCTGCAATCAAAGCTGGTACTGGGCGAACTGCCGCCCCACACATACGGGTAGCCGATGTACTTGGTTGCTTCCTCCATCATGGCGGCAAACTTATCATCTTTGAGGGATTCCGGTGGAATATCGTAGTAGGTGGGTTGCTTGATGGTGGACGCATTGGGGTACTGTGCCTGCCCGAACAAATCCGGCCGGTTGCCCAGCGTGCGCATATAGAGCGAATAAGCACTGAGTTGTTCTTCGGTCAGCACTTCCACGGGCAAATGGGACAAATCCTTGTTTTTCAGCTTGACCGTGCAGATGTAGTATTCATACGGTTCTTGGTAGGTGATAACTTGTGGCACACCATACGGGCCAATAATGACCATCATTTTTGTACGGTAGCGTATCTGCATGGTCACGGTCTCGGTCAGGATGTATTGCTTTTCAAAGAGCATTTCAAGTTCGCCCTGCACCTCGGCCAGTGTGAACACGCCGTCATGCAGCGCGGACAAAATCGAGATCAGCACATAGGGGTCATGCTCGATTTCGTCAAGATAAAAATGATATTCATCGTAGTTGTGGGTGGCCTCGTAGGTGTCGAGATACCGTTGCAGCTTTTGTTCCAGCTTGGCATAAGCCTTCTCTGCACCCAGCATATCCTTGTCCTTGGAAAAGTAAGAGGATGCCGTCACGCCGGTTCCAGCGGTGCCCGCCATCACGGTGCAGGACTGCAAACCCGTTATCAAGAGCAGAGCCAGCAGACCGAACACCGCCACGATCAGAATGGTTTTCCAGTTCCGGGCCGCAAATTCGGCTACCCGTTCGCCGCCCTCGGCCGCCAGCTTTGTTACCCGGAAACCGTTCTCTGCGGTGGCGGCTGCACCCTGCGCGGCGGCTTGTCCGGCCTGCCGTGCAGCTTTGGCATACTGCTGTTTGATACGCCGTTTCTGCCACATCCGGGAAATGGGGTTGCTGGCCGCCTGTGCAATTTGCGGATTGTCCCGCAAGGATTTCTGGTAAAAGTATTCTGCATTGGCAGACATGAGCTGACGCTCTGCCTTTTCCACGGCCTTGTAGGGCTTCATCTTGTGGTGCCGGATGCCGCTGCGGATGGCTTTGGCGGTCTGACGCTCCACCAGTTCTTCACCCTTGTGGCCACCCTCCACACCCACATTTTCGTGTTCGACTTCATGGATTTTTCCGTGAGCGAACAGCAACGCCTCCGATAGCGGGCGGCTGGCCGGGTTTGGTTTGAGCTGGGGAGGGGCTTTCTCCACCTTGTCAAAATACAGCCTGCTTTTGGCCTTGCCCTTGGCCTCGTCATAAACGGTTTCCTTGGTGACGACGCGCTTTTTCGGCAGGGCTTCTTTGGCCGCTTCCAGCTTATCCGCCCGCTTTTCTGCCTTTTTGATATACGGGGCCAGCTCTGGGGAGGCCCGTTCCTCGGCGGTAAACTGCAACCGGGAAACGGGGCCGGTGGCCTGCGCCACGGTTTCCCCGGCGTCCTTGGCCGCTTTCTTTGCCTTGTGGCGGTCGTGCAGTTCGTCCGCCCGTTCCAGTATTTTTTCCGCCGCGCCCTCCGGCTGGGCGGTGTATTCCTGCTCGGCCTCCCGGCTGGACACATTGACGCTTTCGCCGGTGGTCTGGTTATCCAGCGTCAGGCCGTCGCGGGTCATGTGCTGCGTTACCTTGTCGCGGGGTTTCAATGGGTTCATGTAACATCACCTCCTTGCGGTCTGTTCCGGCAGCGCCCGGTTTCGATCTCTGCAATATAGCGCAGGATGGGGTACACCTGTGGGGGAACAACTGCGTTTCCCAAAGTCTTTAACCGCTTTGCCACATTCGCCGGCGGGTCGCTGATTAAGTACGGGATTTGCGCCGGTTCTTTGGCCCACATGGAATGTCCGTCCATCTCCGGGGGAATCCCATCAGCCATTCCACCCAGTCGGGATTCAGTTTCACATCCCCCGGCGGGCTGCCCAGCAGTTTGTAAACCGCCCATGACAGCCGCGCCGTCCATACGGTTCCGCTGGGGTTGTATTTTCGGAAGCTCCCGGTCGGGGTCATCCGCACATCGACAGTTTTCCCCACATCCCCCGTGTCGCTGGCAAGGGGCGTGGGAAGCAGCATGGCCGATGATGAAAGTTCTTTTGCGCTCATGCCATGCGCCGACGGCGACAGCAGGAAGTACGAAAACCCTAACGGCGTAGCCTGCCTGCTCCAAGTCAAAAACCGTCTTGTCGAGCCCCAGATGGATGAAGCCAGCAACATTTTCTCCAAGCACCCAAGAGGGGTGCAGTTCCCGGATAACGCGGAGCATTTCGGGCCATAAATACCGTTCGTCCTCAAATCCTCTTTGTTTCCCGGCGCTGGAAAAGGGCTGGCAGGGGAATCCCCCGGAAATAAGCGTGGTGGTTTCTCGTCCTGTTTTTTCAAAAAATGCCTCCTTTGTCACTGTGGTAATGTCCCGGAATTTTGGTACCTGCGGCCAGTGCTTTTTCAAAACTTCCATCGGGAAATCCGCCCATTCGCACTGGCATACGGTGGTAAACCCTGCGGCTTCCGCCGCAAGGTCGATCCCGCCGATCCCGGAAAACAGGCTGAAATGTGTTAAGGCGCTCATACCGTCGCCCCCTCGCCTAACCGGGTCGTCATGATCTGGTAGAGCTGGGTGTTTTTCGGGATGGGGTTCTTAAAGGGCAGGATCACATTTTCGTAAATGAGAAGCCCCTCGCCGGGTTCGGAATTGTCCACATACCGTAATTGCTGGGGCGAAATGTTCAGCCGTTCCGCAAGGATTTTGCGGTCGCCGCTGGCCTGATTGAGCAGGCAGATAAAGTCGCTGTTTTCCAAAATGTTCTCAATTTCCGGGGAGGAAAGCAGGTCTTTTACATTCTGCGTCGCACCTGTGGGAATCCCGCCCCACTTACGAAATCGCTTCCAAATCTCACAGGAAAAGGCCGCCGTCTGTTCCTCACGCAAAAGCAGGTGGAACTCATCACAGAAATACCATGTCGCCTTGCCCTTGCTGCGGTTTTGGGTGACGCGCCCCCAAATCTGGTCTTGGACAATGAGCATACCGATTTTCTTTAGCTGCTTGCCCAGCTCCTTGATGTCAAAGGCCACAATGCGGTTCTGGATGTCGATGTTGGTTCTGTGGTTGAACACATTTAAGCTGCCGGACACATACAGGTCAAGGGCCTGCGCCACCCGGTCGGCCTCCGGGATATGCTGGTCTAACAGGGCTTTGTGCAGGTCTGCAAGGATGGGCATATTTTCCGGCTTGGGGTCTGCCAGATAAGGCCGGTAGATCACCTGTACCGCCCGGTCGATCACTGTCTTTTCAATGGCTTCCAGCCCGTTCTTGCCACCCATGACAAGCTCACAGAACGACAGTACAAAGTCGGATTTTAAGGCCAGCGGGTTTTCATCCTCGGAGTAGTTCAGGTTGATGTCCAGCGGGTTCACATAGTTTTTGCTGGTAGGCGACAGCTTCACCACCTGCCCATGCAGCCGCTTCACAAGGGGGTAATACTCGGCCTCTGGATCACAGATATACACATCGTCCGGGGTGCAGAGGAACACGCTCAAAATTTCTGATTTACAGCTCATACTTTTGCCGCTTCCCGGTGTCCCCAGCTTTAGCCCGTTGGGACACCTCGCCCGTTTGCGGTCGAGCATAATCATGTTGCCGGTCTTGGCGTTGATCCCGTAATACATGGCGTCGCCGCCCTGAAAAAGCTCCTGCGTCACAAAGGGGACGAACACGGCCACGCTGGAAGTCGTCAGGGAGCGTTCAATCTGGATGTGGCTGGCCCCCAGCGGCAGGCTGCTCATAAGCCCCTGTTCCTGCTGGTAGTCCAGCCGCACAAGGGAACAGTTGTATTTCTGGGCGATCCCGGCAGCCCAGAACACATCGTTTTCCAGCTTTTGCCGGGTGTCTGCGGTGTTCAGCACCAAAAAGGTAAGCTGGAACATCCGTTCATTCCGGCTCTGCAAGGTCTTTAGCAGCTCCTTGGCGTCCTGCCCGTAGGTGGCAAGGTCGCTGGGAAGTATATCCATGTCGTAGCCGCTGCGGACAGCCCGTTTCTGTTCCTGAATCTTCATGGCGTCAAGGTCGGTGATCTTGCGCTTGACCGTCTTAATGGCGTCGCTCTGGTCGATGGCCTGCACATGGAGGTTCACCACAATGCCGTTTTCCGTGTTGAGAAAGTCGGCCAGCATTTCATCCGACAGCTCCGGGGAGAGGATTTGCAGAAAGCTCACCGCCCCGTATTTGCCGCCCAGCCCGAACATCCGGGCATTGCCGAAGCGGAACGAGGACGGGGCGATAAAGTCCTTGGTAGAAAGCCCCGACGGGGCAAGCCACTTCCAGTCAAAGGAGAACGGTTCCCCGTCCGGGTGGAAAATGCTGTGCATGACTTCCAGCCGTTCCTTGGCGTCCAGTCCCCACGCGGAGGCCCCCATGCTCTTGAAATAGCCCAAAAGGTCGGTTTCGATCCGGCGCAGTCTGGCGCGGGCCATTTTCAGGCTGTCCGCCTCGATGGTATAGGTCATAAATTTCCGCTTCATCAGGCCGTTGTTCCCGTTCACAAGCTGGTCTTGCAAAACGCCGGAATACTCGCTGCGGATGTCGTCAAAGTCGTCCCCCTGCGCCCGGATTTCAAAGCTCTTGGCGTACTGCTTGGGGTCGATCTTGCGGTTGATAAAGGAAAACTGCACATGAATGGAGGCGTCCAGATAGTTGTAGAGGTCGCACAGGTTTTCAAAGATGGCGGTCTTGGTGTCCGCCTGCGCCAGTTGGTAGCTGATGTCCGTAAACTCAATGCACTTGGAAAAGGTGCGGGGCGTCACCCGGCACACGCCGTCCTGATACATGGCCTCATAGGGAATACTGACCTGCGCCGAATGGGGCTTGCCGTCGCCCTTATACTTTCGGATGACGGCCTGAATCTCTTTCTTTTCGGCGCGGGTGAGCTTGACCGGCGCTTTTGCGCTCGTTTCGTTCTTTTGCTTTTTGGACAATGGCGTTGACCTCCTTTTCCATTTGGGATTGCCGCACAAGGGCGGTATAAGCGTTGTTGGTCTGGTAGGGCCGTTCCTTGGGCTGGATGAAGCAGCACTCTACGATCTGGCGCACCACCACTTCAAGGGGCTGGCCGTGTTTTTCGTAAAGCGCCAGCAGAAAGCCCGGCAGCATGGCGAACACCATAATGAGCGCCGCCGCGCTGGTCGGGACGCGGCCCCGGATCAAAAAGAAAAGCGGGACGCCTACAAGCAGCGCACCGCCAAAACAAATGAGCTGGCGTTTCGTCAGCCCGAATACTACCTTGGATTTGACCTTGGTTAAATCCTTGGGGACAGTTACATAAGCCATAAAAAGTCACCTCGTTTCTGGTACGGACAGGGAAAAATCGCTGTCCAATTCATTGCCCCACACATCCCAGCCGGGGGGTTTCTGTCTGGCAAACAGTTCTGCGCGGGGCAGGTCGCCCGCAAGCTCTATGATTTTCTCGCGGGTAATGTCTGGTTTCTTGCTGTGTTCCTCCACCGGGGAAATGATAAACTGATGGACGCTTTTGGAGTAACGCTTGGGATGGCCCCGCTTGGCAAGCAGACAGATTTCCGCGTTTCCTCTCGTCCAATAGCCCAGCCCGTAAAACCATGTGGGGCTTTTGCGGTTCAATTTCAGCCAGACAAAGGCCACGGTCTTAAAGGTGAAGCCCCACGCCTTAATCAGACGCAGCGCCTCCGGGAGCTGGGGGAAAGTTGCCCACAAAAACAAGAGGCAGTCTTTTTCCGCCAGCGTTTCCACCGGCAGGGCGCACAGCTCGTCAATGCTCATGGTGGGATAGTGCTTTTCTGCTGCACCCTGTACTGCTTTCTGTTCATATCGCCACGGCGGGTCGGCGTAAAGGATGTTGTAGGTTTTCTTTTGTGTTTCTTTGATGGTTGGTATTCCTCCTGTCTGTCAATGTGCGGTAAATACGGCTTTCGATATGCTGCCGGTCTTGAACAGACAGAAGCAAAGCAAAACGGTATAGCCCATACAGCCCCAGATTGCGCCGGATATGTCGTCGGCGGTTCCGATCTGCTGGATCAGCACCGCATAAATCCCGACAACCACCATGATTAAAAAGGCTTGGAAGCCCAGCGCAAGCAGGGATTTCAAGTAGTTCTGGCCCATGCCGCGCCACTCTGCATTGCCCAGCGTGGCAAGGGGGATCGGCCCCAATGCGGTCACGGCGTAAATTTCAATCATTCTTCCATAGGTCACAAGGAAAATGCAGATGGAAAGAATGTTCATCGTCAGCCCCACAACAAGGGTCTGGAACCACAGGCCCAGCAGCGGCCCGATGTCCATTGCTTCAAGGCGGCTTTCCAGATCAGGGAGCAGCGTGTCAAAATCAATGCTGGTATCTCCGATAATCACCCCGGCGCTCTGGTTGACGACTTGCTGGGTGGCGTCAAATACGCCCATGACGATATTCCATGTGTTCGTCACAATGAGGATGGCAAAGGCGCTTTTGAAAATCCAGCGGAAGAACATGGAGCTGTCGAAGTCGTGCATATTGTTCTTTTCCACGATCATGTCGATCAGCTCATAGCACATCACAAGGGCGAGAATGGCCGCCGCAATGGGGACGATCACCGTTTCGGACAGGTTTTGCAGCATGGAAAAAATGCCGCCGTTCCAGTCCTGCGGGGTACTGCCCACATCCGACGCGATTTCCCCGACTTTGGTATTGACCGTGTTAAACAGGCCGGACAGGTTGCCCATGATACCGTCGATCAGGATTCCTTTGATCCATTCCCCGATTAAATCACCGATCATGTGGGGACACCTCCTTTCCCGCGCCCTCCCAGATCAGAGAGGACGCGGAGGGTTTTCTAACACACATGGGGTTATCCCAGCAGCCCGGACAGCAGCGGAACAAGGGTCATGCCAATGAGGGCAACGCCACCTCCGGCGACAAGCTGCTTGATTCCCTGTGACTTGCTTGCCGGGTTGTCCGCCCCGTATCCCTCCAAAAGATTGACGCCGCCCCATACGCAAAGCGCGCCGCCGAGGCCCACAACGATGGTCTGCAAAGTATCAACTGCACTATTGAAAAATTCCATAAATTTACCTCCATAAATTCAGATTGTGATGGTATTTGGGTACAAAAAAGCCGCCGTACACAGCGGCAGCCTCACAATCCGCAGACGGCCCGGAGTTACTGGCCGTCCCGCCATTCCAGCACAGCCAGCGAAAAAATCTCGCCCCATGCTTCACACAGTCTGCGGTCTATTTCCCTTGCAAGTTCTTCGGCTTCCCCGTCCGTGGGCGGGGTATCATGTTCCGCGATCCACTGGCACAGAACCGCAGCGGAAATGATCGCCCGGTAGATTTCCTGCTCATACTTGAAATAATCCGCAAATGTCCATTCGTCCGAGTGTCCCATCGGTCACGCTCCTTTCTCTATGGCCGCTTTATTCTGCGGCAAAATCTTCATCCGACAGCTCAATGTCGTAGAGGTCAAAGGGTTCGTCCTCTGTTATCACGCGCCGCTTTTTCCGGCGCAGGGACGACAGGTAGCTGTCCACATCAAAGGTGTTCTTTTTGTCGGCGTCCGAGAGGTATTTATAGCGGGGGTGGCGGGTGATGTCGTATTTCTCACTGAAAAACGGCCTCACGCCGCGCACCTGCAAAATACACTTGCCTCCGTCCATCGTTGCAATTTCGTCTTGGCTCATCAGCTCCTTTCCGAGTTTTTGGTAGTTCAGTCCGTGGGAGGTCTGCGCGCCCCGGTTCTCGCTCTGGTTGTAGCTGTCAATGGTTTCCTTGCCCAGCACCTCCGCGATCTCCTTGGCGTTTTTGCCCCGGCCACTAAGGAACAGCGTACAGTCGCAGTTGTCGGAAATGATTTCCGCCGCGTCCTTGTAAATGGCCTTTAGCTGCGACTGGCTCTGTAAAATAATAGAAGCCGAGATTTCCCGGCTTCGGATGGTGGCGATCAGCTTGTCAAAGTTGGGTATCTGGCCGATGTTCGCAAACTCGTCCAGTATCATGCGGACGTGAACCGGCAGCCGCCCGCCGTATTTATCATCGGCCCGGTCACAAAGCAGGTTGATAAGCTGGCTCTGTACCATTGCCAGAATGAAATTAAAGGTGGTGTCCGTGTCCGACATAATCAGGAAAAGCGCCGTTTTCTCGTCCCCGATGGTGTCAAGTTCCAGTTCGTCGTCCTCCATCAGCTCCCGCACCTCGCGGATGTCAAAAGGGGCCATTCTCGCGCCTGCGCTGATAAGGATAGAGGAACGTGTCTTGCCCGCCGAAAGCAGGAATTTTTTATACTGGCGGACGGCAAAGTGGTCTGGATCGCGTTCCTCCAATCGCTCAAACATCAAATCCACCGGCGATTGAAATTCCGGGTCGTCCTCGCGGGCTTCGCTGGCATTTATCATTTCAAGCAGCGTAGTGAAATTCATTTCATCGTCTGGCGCTTCGTACCAGATATAGCCAATGAGGGCCGAATACAGCAGGCGTTCCGATTTGATCCAAAAATCCTCGGCGCTTTTTTCGCCCTCGCCCTTGGTGTTGCAACTGTCTCTTATACACATCTCCGAGCCCACGAGACAGGCAGAAA
>ENA-UAED01000582-UAED01000582.1-human-gut-metagenome-genome-assembly--contig:-NODE-582-length-9753-cov-4.389565_pt1 | contig 9753 bp, 8 predicted proteins | sample MGYA00244278_ERZ654274 | MGnify/ENA primary metagenome ERZ654274 (study PRJEB26926, sample SAMN06165180) | human gut metagenome | biome: ENVO:00009003; feature: ENVO:2100002; material: ENVO:00002003...
TAGAAATACGCTCGCTCGATTTATTAAGACTTTTATGGTAGAAGCATAAGGAGCGATTTCGTGCAGCAACAAGGCGTGAAGTGTAACTTTGCAGATTCTATCCCATGGGTGATATTGTCTCCCATTGAACAGAGCATCAAGCAGAAGATTGAGTCTGTGGGAATACCCTTGAAGGATTGGAACATCCAAATCAACTATGGGATAAAAACTGGTTTCAATGATGCTTTTATCATTTCTACCGAAAAGCGTGATGAGATACTAGCGAATTGTCAAACAGAAGATGAACGTGTTCGGACGGCTGAACTTATACGACCGATTCTTCGTGGCAGGGATATCAAGAGATATGAATATGAATGGGCGGACTTGTGGATTATAGCCACATTTCCTTCGCGGCATTATGATATAGAAAGTTATCCTGCGGTGAAAAATTATCTTCTGTCAATTGGCATAGAGCGTTTAGAACAAACAGGAGAAACTCATATTGTTAATGGCAAAAAAATAAAAGCCCGAAAGAAAACTAGTAACGAGTGGTTTGAAACACAAGATAGCATCAGTTATTGGGAGGATTTTTCTAAGCCAAAAATTGTATGGAAAATAATCGGAAACCAAATGGCTTTTGCATATGATGCCAACAATTATGTAATGAACAATGCCTGTTATATTATGACAGGCGATCATTTGGATTATCTGTTGGCAGTATTGAATTCACAAGCTATAACATGGTATAGCTATGTGACTAATATGAATAAAACTGGCGTTGGAGATGTTCAAGTTGGAGGTCAAAATATAGCGACTTTCCCTATGCCTCCTTATGATGCAAACAAAATAGAACTTGTTGAATTAGCTGAACTTGCAAACAGTATAACAAATAAAAATATCAATCTACCATTCATTGACTCTAAAATAGAGAGTTTGGTTTCAATGGTATATGGGTTTACGAGTGAAGAAACTAATTTTCTACATTCATTTGTTTCTTCACTCCGAAAGTCTATTTAGACAATTTGCTGGTTTTCAATATATTGGATTTCATCTGAGGTAAGCTTATAAATATCATACATCAACTTATTGCTAAAACATTCAAAATCCGTAATGCTCATCTTGCCTACTTTCAAATCATTGAAAGCAGCAAGATGAGTATTTAGTTGTTCAGTAGATAGCTTAGCAACAATAAGCTGTTCTATGGTATACTTTTTCCATCTAATTGTCCCCACTCCTGTAGTTGTCCCTACTTTAGAAAACAACCATTCAGATACAGACGAATTTAAAGCAGACAAAAGGTATTCAATGCATTCGCCTTTCATATAAAAAGAAGTTGCTTCTGGTATATATTCCCCTAAAAAGTCGAAAGCAAATTTTGATTTATCAGATATTTCTCCCCACACAATTTTTGGCTTAGAAAAATCCTCCATATATGCGCAGTTTCGTAGGTTATATGGCGTATCACCTCGGTCAGACCGTTTCTCTATTTGTGAGAATCCCTTATACATTTTACCGCTATAGGCTATACCTCCATTATCCAACCATTCTTTAATTGCAGGATAATCATTTATATCTACAGGCTTTATTCCCTTATTTTTCAATCCATTATGTGTGTTGATAAGCCAAAGACCAGCCCAATCATATCCGTAACGTTTCACATCGCGTCCTCTCAAAATCGGTCGTATAAGTTCAGCCGTTCTGATACGTTCTTCCTCTGTTTGGCAGTTCGCTAATATCTCATCACGCTTTTCTGTGTTGATGATAAATGCATCGTTGAATCCAGTCTTAATACCGTAGTTGATTTGAATATCCCAATCTTTTAACGGGGTTCCAACAGCTTCAATTTTTCGTTTAATACTTTGTTCAATAGGCGAAAGTATCACCCATGAATCAGAGGAAATAAAATTGCACTCCACACTCTGTTGCTGTACAAAATCGCTCAAATGATTCAAGCCATTCGCATCTTGTACCAAACAAGCTTGTGTGTTAAAAATATTTGCTGCTTTTTGAGATAAAAGAATATTTGCTTCTACCGTTATTGCATCGAATATTTTTATACCTGCAAAATCTACCAACATAATAGGATTGGTCTTGCTTGCGAAATAACCTCGCAAGGCTTCACCATACCCTGCACGCATCCATTTATTAGACGTGATATAGCAAAGAAAACCATTGGGAGTAAGCAGGTTCATACCCAACTCATAGAAGAGGCAGTAAATATCACCAGTGCGTGCATAAGTTATGTAACCCATGCATTCTAATACATCGGCACTCTTACCCATAGATTGTAACTGAATGTAAGGTGGATTGCCAATGATACAGTCAAATCCCAAGAAGTTGCCTTCGGCATCGAGTACTTCTGGAAACTCTATACGCCATTCGAATGCACCAAGATAAATTTTGTTGGAGCGTATTTCCTCAAATATATTTTCTAAAGTCGCAATTTCTTTCTTTAAATCGGCAATGCGCTTGTCCGACGCTTTCTTTTCCTTTTTTGTCGGTTCAAACAGTTGAGGCGCTTGTAAGTTTGCCAACTCAGAGCGGCGTTTGTTCAATCTAACCAATCGTGCATCCCGGCGGTTGATCTCTGTTTTCAGTTTCGACTTGATTTCTGTTATAAACGTTTCCAAATCCTGCTTTTCGCTTTTACTTTGGGCATTTTTATATTTAGCTACAGCCTCCTTATATTGGCTGATGCTGATACTAGACTCTCGCAGTACGGTCTGAATACTGTCTGTCAAAGCGAATCGGTGAAGCAAAGAATTTCCACATTTGATGTTAATGTCGATATTTGGTAAGGTTTCTAAATAAGTGTAATTACTTTCAGCCGTATAGTAAGCATTCTTCAACAATTCAATCCACAGTCGTAGGCGGCAAATCTTCACAGAGTTGGGGTTAATATCAACGCCAAATAAACAGTTCTCAATGATTTGACGCTTCTCCTTGAAAAGAGTTTCCTGCATGCGGCGACTTTCCGCATTGAGTGGGTTGTAAGCAAATAAATTACCTTCGGTATCGGTAACAATCAGCTCGTCATTTTCAATGGCAAGTTGATAGTCCGCTTTGCGGATACGCTTACCGGTAGCATCTACCAAAATACCTAATTCGTATTTCAAGAGTATCAGTTCATTGAGAGCAGACACAAGAAAGTGACCCGAACCAACAGCTGGATCACACAGTCGCAAACTGTTAATTAGTTCATTAGCTTCGACTATATTGTCAATATGGTTGTATAGTTCTATACGGGTGGTACAATTCCAGCCATAATAACCATTAAACTTTTGCAACACGGTCTTGGTGATTGCTTCACGGCACATGAACATAGTGATAAAGCCTGGAGTGAATACTGAACCATCCTTGTGACCATTTATTTTCTCGAATATAAGCCCTAAAACAGAAGCATTGATGAGTGTTTTAGCCTCTTCTTGCACTTCTTCACTGCCTTCGCTCGCAAAGTTATAAGCGTCGAGAAAAGCAAACAAATATTGCAGGGTGGGTAATGCGTTGACTTGTAGATTGCGTTTTTTATTTCGTAATACGCTACTCGCCAAGACAGGAAGTACCGTACGTTGTGAAAGGCTGTTTATCTTAATTGTTTTACTTTCCAAATCTGTCACCTCGAAAAGAGAACTGTTAAGATAGGGAACGTAAGCAAAATCACGCATAATGGAGTGTGTGCGGCTGCCCATGTCACGTGCAAGCACTTGGAAAAAGAGTGTGTTGAGATCATCATAGTCATGAATCTTAGTTATTGAAAGAAATTTATAGATTGCATCTCCATTGTGGTATTTCAACATCTGAGCCTCCAACAGTTTCAAGAAAAGGATACGATTCATCCAAGTAATACACAATTCCATTGCAACATTGAATAACCGTTCCTCATAATCATTCCCATACAAACTACCATTTATGTGACGCAAACAATCTTCTGCATCCAGTTGGTTAATAGTATTCTCTAGTAATGAAGCCTCGTCACGCCGTTCCACAGCTTTGCGTACAATCACGGTTTTATTATTCTCTTTGCGTTCCTCAATACCAATAATGTGTAGCAGCTCAGTGTAGAATCCACGGTTGAGCGAATTGCTGTCATTTTGGAACGATAGCTTCAAAAGATGTGTATCGCTGAATATCTTATAAAGTTCGATAAGTTTGCGTGAAGCGCTACCGTCTGTTCTATCAAGCAGGTGTTGATAGTCTTGTAAGTTGAAGTAAGTGTATTCAAGGCTATCTTTCACCTCCTCAATATAGGTTGTTGCAATTTCAGTATAGAAGAAATCGGTTTTGTTACTGGTTTTGCGTCCATCCACAAAGTCTTGAAACTCACGACGTAATTGTTTGTTCTGATAGAATTTGCGTTCAAACTCATGGGCATCAAAAATAAAGAATTCATGAATATTGGTAGCGATTAGATATTTAATATCATTGTTCTTCTTACTAACACGTTCTTTGAGATAGTATAGCAATAATTCCTGCAAAGCCTTACGATTAAGATTGTCATTAGAAATCATCTCACCTTTGTTGGTGGTACTCTTTACTTCAATCAATAACCCTATATTGGACTTGATAGTTTTATCCAATCGGATAGCCAAATCAATATCTTCTTCGGGAGCCATGTAGTATGGCTTGTAGAACGTTTCACTCAGAAAATTACGTAAATGTTCTTTTTGCGTGTGTTCTCTTTGCCCATCCACAATATTGTCTCTCAATGTGCGAAGGGCATTTTTGAATAAGTCAAAATCTGTTGTTTCAATCGCAACCTGTCTATATGCTTTGTTCAAAACTTGATTCGGTTTGAGTAGTCCCATAATGTTTGGTAAATGAGTTAATAAAATACAAAGGTAGTCTAAAAACTTGATAATAAAGAATGAACGTATTGGTTTAACGAAAGTTTGTTCTACTGCCAGCCATTATCAACAAACAATAGCAGCAGTAGATTTGACATGATTCTACTTATTATATTGTAATAGCCAGCCAAAGTAATCTTTTCACATCCGGATCTATCACAGGTTGGATAAGTTGTTAACCTGAAGGTAACCGACCTGATGGTATAGGAACAGGAAGAAGTCTGTAATCATGGCATTTACCCGGATAGAGAAGCCACATTTTTTATTGCCGGACTTCCGGCATTGCCTCATCCATGTGTGAAAAGGAGTTTTTTCTTTCACCACAACGTTCCTTTCACATACCCAAAGGGGGTAGTGGATCCAGACCTGCTTCGGCTTTCTTTTTCCTTCCCATATGACAAAAACCGACTATCCATGACTATTCCTGCCAGTGTGCCGGTCGTGCTTGCCTCTCATGGTTTCTTCCCTTATATTCGCACTGATATTTAAACGAGTTGAAAATATGGAAATATGCTACATCGAGGCCGGTGTCCTTGAGAGGATGCTGGCGCGCGCCGAGAACCTGTCCGCACGTGTGGACAGATTGTATGAGAGAAACCGCTGTAAGGAACCCGGAGAGTGACTGGACGGCCAGGATGTCTGCCTGCGCCTTGACATCTCGCCGCGTACCCTGCAGACTCTCCGCGATACCGGACGGCTGGCGTTCACCCGCCTCCAGCGCAAGTTCTATTACAAGCCCGGGGATGTGGAGAAGCTGATGGCCTACGTCGGCATCAGACGCAAGGAGAAGGAGGTGAGAGAAAGAAGGAAGAACGGAAACCTTTAAAGAGCGGAAGAGATGGAAGGCATTATCGACAAGGAGAACGAACGTGCCCGCAGGTTCTTTGCCCTGCTGGACAACATGGAGAAAAAAGTGGAACGTCTTGCCCGTGACAACCGTCCTCCCTTCAACGGGGAACGGTTCCTGACCGACAGGGAGCTTTCCGGGATGTTGAAGATCAGCCGCAGGTGCCTGCAGGATTACAGGGACCAAGGACGGATTCCCTATATCCAGCTTGGCGGGAAGATCCTGTACAGGCAGTCGGACATCGAGAGGCTGCTGGAGGAGAACTATCACCCTGCATTGGTATAATATCGTATTTAAGTTTAAGGATTGTCGCCGGAATTGCATTTACGATTCCGGCGGCAGTTTTTATTTAGCCTGCGGCTTCCTTGCCGGCCGCGGGCTTTCTTCTTTCCATCAGCCGGTTCATGTCCGAGGATATCTTCCGGTCGGTGACCTGGGCGTAGACCTGCGTGCTGTCGATGTTCGTATGGCCCATCATCCTGGCGATGCTCTCTATCGGAATACCTGCGGTCAGTGTCAGGGTCCCGAACGAATGCCGGGCCATGTGGTAGGACAGGTTCTCTTTCATGCCTAATGCCACACCCATTCCATGTACCTCGTACCAGAGGACATCGCGGACCGGCAGCGGGAATACCGGCCTGTCGTCATCCGTGGTGTTGTAAAGATCCAGTATCTGTCCGGCTATGGGATGCAGCGGGATGAACGCCTCCACGTCCGTTTTGGCGCGGCGGATGCGGATATACCTTCTTCCTTCCGAGGTCGTTCCGATGTGACGGGGATGGAGAGCCCTCGTATCCGCGTAGGCCAGACCGGTCAGCGAGGAGAAGATGAACGTCCTGCGTGCCAGCTCCATCATCGGGTCGGGCAGCGGGGTTTCCATCATCCGCTTCAGTTCACTGCGGCTGATATGCCTTAGTTTAGGTGTTTCTTTCCTCTCGTATGCCACGTCCTCTATCGGATTGGCTCTTAGTATTTCCCGGTCCACGGCGATGTAGATGAGCCGGTTGAGCCAGCACAGGCAGTGGTTCACGTGTCCGTTCCTGTGTCCCAGCTCTTTCTTGAGAAAGACCTTGAACGATTCGGCGAACTCTTCGGTGATGTCCGAAAAGGCGATGTCCTTCATCCCGCGGGATTCGATGAACTGCCTGAGGTTAAGCTGCGTGGTCTTCGACTGGCGGTAGGTGGAGGTGGAATTGATCTCCTTGGAGCGGACCCTGAGCCGTTCGCGTTCCACCTCTCCGGCCTGCAGGAGGTATTCCGGTACGGAATTGGCGCCTGACACGGTGGTCTTGAGCAGTTCGGCCGTGACCACTCCCTGGTTCCTCAACAGGTTCCCGTACGCCTCTTCCAACCGGCTGCGGAAGGCGGCAAGGCGGTTGTTCTCCCTGGCTGTTTTGATTTCACACTTCTTGCTGTCCCAGTCTCCGGGTTTGCAATAGATGCCTGTCGTGACAGCCGATTTCTTTCCGTCGATGCTGATCCGGCAGAGGACGGCGGTCGTGCCGTCCGATTTTACCTTGTTACGGTTGATGTAGAATAAAAGCTTAAATGTACTGCGCATGATAATGATTGTTTAATTGTTTAAGGATTAAAGAATAAGTTTCAAATCGCGGGTTGCCTCGACGAACCTGTCCATGTCCTCGAACAGCTTCTTCGGGGTTACGCGCGCGTATATCTGGGTGGTCTTTATGTTGGAGTGTCCCAGCATTTTGCAGATGGTCTCTATCGGCACTCCCTCCTCGAGCGTGACCAGCGAGGCGAAAGAATGCCGTCCCATGTGGTAGACAAGGTCCTGGCTCAGCCCTGCCATCAGGCGCAGGGATTTCATATTGGCCCTGAGCGTGTGGTAGTCCTGCGGCGGGAAAAGAGTCTCGCGGGTATCGTCCCGGTATTTCTCAATCAACGCGACGGCTTCCGGAAGCAGCTTGACACGTCCGAGGTAGTCGGTTTTCTTTCGCTGGTATTTCAGCCAGAGGCTGCCCTCGTCATCCCGGAAGAGGTTCTTCCGGGTGATGCTTACCGCATCGGCATAGGCGGTGCCGGTGTAACAGGCGAAGAGGAAGAGGTCCCGGGTGATGACATGTGACCTGCGTTTTTCCGGTATCTCCAGATCACGCAGCTTCTCGAGATTCTCACGGCTGAGTGCTTTCGGTGTTGTCTCCTTCTGCTTGGGCAGCTTGAAGTGGCAGAAATGGTATTTCTCCGAGTGCCCCTCCTTGTAGGCGATGCGGCAGATCTTTTTCAGGATGGACAGGTAATGGCGCACCGTCTCCATTGCCAGTTTCTTCTTTTCCAGGCAGAAATCCTGATAGTCACGGATGAACTGCTCGTTGAGCTGTCCGAAGGCGAGGTCCGAGACCTTGAATTCCGTTTTGATGAATTCGGCAAGGGTGCGCCGGGTGTACACGTAGGTCGACATTGTCGTCGGTGCACGGTCCACGCCGACACGGGCCTTCATCTCCTCATTGTGCCGGTCGAGAAGTTTGAGCAGGGTCATCTGCATGCCCGCGTTACCCTGGAACATGTCCCTGACCGCGGCGGCATCGAAATCCTTTTTCCTTTCCATGAGGGAATTGAAGGCCGAGTGTACGGCAAGCAGCAGCCTCTCTATTTTTTCATTGGTCTCCACCGCTTCCCGGCTCTTGCCATTCAATCGGCTCTCACGCGCGTTCCATAGCCCGGGGGTACAGGAGAGCTTGCAGCTGAACTGCGCCATCGTGCGGTTGAGGGTGATCCGTCCCATGATCGGGGCCTTGCCGGTCTTGTCCGGCTCGCTCTTTTTCAGGTAGAGCAGCACCTTGAATTTTTCCACTTTCATAACGCTCTTTTTTAGGTTGTAAAAATACTCCTTTGAAAAGCGTCCTTTGGCATGCAAAACATTGAGAAACAGTGAATACAAATCCGCTTTGTTCTTATCGGTAAAAATTCGGTTACCTGCCGTTGTTTTCGAAACAGGCGGCTAACAGTCTGGTAACTGAAACGTCGCAATATTTTGTTTTCTTTTGCAGGTCTGTCTGTTCTGCAAATCTTGCAAAATGCTTAATTATAAACGTTTTACGTTTAATTATCGTCATTCTGTTTTTTATTGCATTTCTAAATATTACTTATGCAGCCCGCCACACCTTTGCCTGTACCATCAGTTTAGGCGAAGGAATCCCTAAGGAAGTTTTGCAGGTAATGATGGGACATTCTTCCATCAGAACAACCGAACTCTATGCCAAGCTTCCCATGGAGTTCGTCACCCGTAATCTTGACAAAAAGCTTTTCCATATTTGGGGATAACACTTCCTATTAAGCGTAAGAAAAGCCGCATTGCACCACCTGAAACGAGAGGTCAATGCGGTATCTCTTTTTCCATCCCATTTCTACGTTCGGGCTTGCCCGTTATCCACACAAAAACATAGTTGGGTAGCCTAATTCCCCGAAGTGATAAATCACACGGGTGGAGTGTACACTGGAATCAGCAAGCTGAGTAGAGGATTATGTAGACAAACCATCTATAAACATCGAAAAGAAGGTCATAAAAAAGGTCATCACTGTGACCTTTTTTTGTGACCTTTTTTAATCTTGCTTATTTTCAGCAATCACTCATTACCATTTACAATTTTCCAATGTCCACCTTTGGCAGCACCCTCACGTTGTATAAGTCCTAATTTCTTTAAGCGATCAAGATTATACTTGATACCATCCTCTGTTGAATTATCTATATGTAAGGCCAAATCTTTACGAGATGCAGCAGGATTTATCGCCAAGTAAGCCAAAATATCTTTCTGCATCTTGGAAAGTTTCTGGGTAGTTTTCTGGGTAGTGTCTAAGTTGGTGTCTGAGTTAGTGCCTAAGTTGGTGACTAAGTTAGCAGATGCATTAGGTCGTTCGAATGTAATCTAAACAAGTAAACCATCCGTTCTATATTCAAGTTCTGAAATCTTTTCATGTAAAATCGATGTGTGTTATTACGCAAAGAAATGTTTCTTGAAAAAGGCAGATATTTTGTGATTAGCTCTAAATAAAATAAAAAACGAAAAGAAATTTACCTGTCTCTTATACACATCTCCGAGCCCACGAGACAGGCAGAAATCTCGT
>ENA-UAED01000600-UAED01000600.1-human-gut-metagenome-genome-assembly--contig:-NODE-600-length-9436-cov-3.849803_pt1 | contig 9436 bp, 4 predicted proteins | sample MGYA00244278_ERZ654274 | MGnify/ENA primary metagenome ERZ654274 (study PRJEB26926, sample SAMN06165180) | human gut metagenome | biome: ENVO:00009003; feature: ENVO:2100002; material: ENVO:00002003...
CGGCAGCGTCAGATGTGTATAAGAGACAGATATAATATATAAGGAGAGTGGTTCACCGTGATTAAAATATACGAGGAAAAGACCAAATATTACAATCCCATACCCTAAAAAATGGCTTATTTTGCTTCATAATGATATTTAAACTTGAATCAAAACACTAAAACAACAATGAAAAGCACATTAAAGAAGAACTGGGAAAGAATTGTCCTTTGCCTGTGCATGGCAAATTTTGCTTGTATAGGTATAGCCCAAACTAATAAAAAATTAGATGACCAAGTTATAAATACGATGAAAACCGCCACTCGGTTTATGATGGACAAAGTGAGTTATAATGGTGGCTTCGTATGGAATTATTTGCCGGATATGTCCCGCTCATGGGGAGAGATGGAAGCCAAGAGGACAATGGTATGGATTCAGCCGCCGGGAACTCCTTCTGTCGGTCATTTGTTGCTTGACGCTTATCATGCTACAGGAGATGAGTACTATTATGAAGCTGCCCAAAAAGTGGCTAACACTTTGATTTGGGGGCAGCTTGAATGTGGAGGATGGAATTATGTATTTGATTTTGCAGGAGAGAACTCGTTAAAGTCCTGGTATGATACCGTTGGTAAAAATGGCTGGCGTCTGGAGGAATTTCAACATTATTATGGAAATGCGACTTATGATGATGCGGGTACTATGGAGGCTGCTAAATTTCTACTTCGTATGTATGTGGAAAAAAATGATCCTGCTTTCCGTCCGGCTTTGGAGAAAACCATTGATTTTGTCTTGAAAAGTCAATATCCGGTGGGTGGATGGCCTCAACGGTATCCTTTGATGTATGATCACCCTTTTCAAGGTAAGAAAGATTATTCGTCTTTTATTACTCTGAATGATGATGTGATTCCTGATGCGACCGAGTTTTTGATTCAATGCTATCAGGCAATGGGGTTGCAAGGGGTAAAGGAGCCTATTATGCGTGCTATGTACTTGATGATTTCTCTTCAACAAGGGGAACCTTATGCAGGCTGGGCGGACCAATATACAGTAGATGATTTGAAACCGGCTCATGCCCGTTCTTATGAACCGCGCAGTGTGAACACCGGTACTACCGTCCGTCTTGTTAATTTAATGATGGATTACTATAAACTTACAGCTGATACTCGTTTCCTGTCGGGGATTCCTGCTGCAATTCGTTTTTTGGAATCAATGAAATTACCGGAATCGGATGTGAAGAAATGGAAGAGTCAGTCGACTAATCCGGAAGCTATTTTGGTTCCTCGTTTTGTAGATCCTGATACTGGTAAACCACTGTATGTCCATCGTAAGGGAAGTAATGTGAAAAATGGAACGTATTATATTGATCAGAATATAGAAAATACAATAGCTCATTATAATTCGGCAACTTTTGTGAATCCAGGTGAACTGCGTCGTCGTTATGAGGAAGTGAAAAAACTTCCTGTATCCGAATTGGCGAAGAATTCACCTTTGCTGCAGGATCATTTGGTTCCTTTACCTAAATATTATACTCGTTTACGTGGAAAAGCTACGGAAGAAGTTGCCCGGAAATTGGTGCAATCACTGACTAAGGACGGTTGCTGGCTCTCTCCTTTAAAGTCAACCTCGAACCCGTATAAGCCATATACTGTTTCAGGACCTAGTGAGGAAACGAAATATATAGCTACCTTTGTAGGGGACGAGCACGATACATCACCTTATCCGTGTACCACCGGAGAATTGTGCATCTCTGTTGGGGATTATATTGATAATATGATAAAATTAATTAGTTACCTTGAAAAGTAAAGTTTGTTAGGTATAGGTTTATGAAGAATACTGTAATTTGTTTATTGTTGTTCGGGATAAGTCTGACGGCTTCTGCTCAAGAAAAGGTGGAAACAGTCTCTATGCGTTATGAAACGCAGAATGATATGCCGCTGTTCTATCAGAAGATGAAAGAAAACCTGACTTATCCTATGGCTTGGGGAAATTCTTCCATCAGAAATTTCAAGAAGTGGCGTGAGGAAGCTCGAAAAACGTTATTGGATTGCATGTTGCCTGCTCCTCCTGCTACGGCTTTTGATAAGAAAGTGATAGATACCGAGCAACGGAATGGATATAGGGCGGAGAAGATTTTGTTCAGTGTTTCGGAATATTCTCGTGTTCCTGCTTATCTGTTGGTTCCTGACGGGAATGGCCCGTTCCCGGCAGTATTGCTGCTTCACGATCACGGTGCGCATTTTTCGATAGGGAAAGAGAAGATGGTACGTCCGTTCGGTGTGGAAGCATCTGTACTGGCCGATGCGGACGATTGGGCGGAAAAATGTTATGACAAACAGTATGTAGGTGATTATCTGGCAAGTCACGGATATGTAGTGCTTGCTGTGGATGCCTTGTTTTGGGGGGAACGGGGACGTAAGGAAGGAGTACGCTATGACTCACAGCAAGCGTTGGCGGCCAATATGTTACAGATGGGAATGTCTTGGGGAGCCTTGATAGCCTGGGATGATATCCGTAGCGCGGAATTTCTGGCCTCATTGCCCATGGTTCATAAGGAAAAGATAGGTACTATGGGATTTTCTATGGGAGCACATCGTGCCTGGATGGTCAGTGCCGCTACAGATGTGGTGAAGGCAGGCGCTGCTGTGTGCTGGATGAATACTACAGATAGCTTAATGACACTTACCAATAATCAGAACAAAGGCGGGTCTGCTTATTCCATGATTATTCCCGGAATACGGAATTGGATGGATTATCCTCATGTGGCATCTATCGCCTGTCCCAAACCGATGTTGTTCATCAATGGTTTGCGGGACAAACTTTTTCCTGTAAAGGGCGTTGAAAGCGCTTTCTCTACCATGCAGGATGTATGGAAGGGTCAATCGGTAGAAAATCTATTGACTACCAAGTTCTATGATTTGCCTCATTTTTGCAGTAAGGAGATACAGGCTGATATACTTGAGTTCTTTAATCAAAATTTAAAATAGAAAGCGATGAAAATTAAGATGTTGATGGCATTTGTTGCCTTGTTGTTTTCTGCTTTTACGGCAGACCGCACAATTACTATCTTTATGATAGGTGACTCGACTATGGCCAACAAATCCTTAGAGGGAGGTAATCAGGAACGTGGATGGGGCCATGTGCTGGGAGGATATTTCAGTGAGAATATTCGTGTGGAAAACCATGCTAGAAATGGTCGGAGTTCTAAAAGTTTTATTGATGAAGGATTGTGGGAGGTAGTAATTAATAAAGTAAAGCCGGGTGATTATGTTTTTATTCAGTTTGGGCATAATGATGAGAAGGCCGATGAGAAACGTCATACTGATCCCGGATCTACTTTTGATGCCAATCTACGCCGTTTTGTAAAAGAAACACGTGCTAAAGGGGGAATTCCCGTGTTGTTTAATGCCATTGTCCGTCGTAATTTCCGGAATAATAAAAATGCGGTAGCCGAAGATGATGTGCGCAAGGATTTGTCAAAGGGGAGTGTTTCTCAAGATGGAGAAGTGTTGATTGATACTCATGGAAAATATTTGGAGTCTCCGCGTAACGTGGCAAAAGAGTTGGATGTGCCTTTTGTGGATATGAACAAGATAACGCATGATTTGGTGCAGGAGATGGGGCCGGAGGCTTCAAAAAAATTGTTCATGTGGATTCCTGAAGGTGTGTGTGCAGCTTGTCCGAAAGGGCGTGAGGATAATACGCACCTGAATGTATATGGGGCGCGTACTATTGCTGGTTTGACGGTGGATGCTATAGCTAAAGAGGTTCCTGCATTGGCACCTTTTGTACGTCATTATGATTTTGTAGTGGCAAAAGATGGCAGTGGTGATTTCTTTACCATTCAGGAAGCGATCCATGCTGTTCCCGATTTTCGTAAAGCAGGACGCACTACTATTCTAGTCCGTAAAGGGGTATATAAAGAGAAAGTGGTTATTCCTGAAAGTAAGATTAGTATTTCTTTGATAGGTGAGGACGGAGCAATTCTGACAAATGATGATTTTGCTTCTAAAAAGAACTGTTTCGGAGAAGAAATGTCTACCTCCGGTTCATCAACCTGTTATATCTATGCTCCCGATTTCTATGCTGAGAATATCACTTTCGAGAATAGTGCCGGCAGAGTGGGGCAGGCAGTGGCCTGTTTTGTTAGTGGAGATCGCGCTTATTTCAAAAACTGTCGTTTTTTGGGAAATCAGGATACTTTGTACACTTATGGCAAAGACAGTCGTCAGTTTTATGACCATTGTTATATAGAGGGTACGGTGGATTTTATTTTTGGCTGGTCTACGGCATTGTTTAAGGATTGCACCATCCATAGTTTGGGTGATGGGTATGTTACCGCTCCTTCTACAGATCAAGGCAAAAAATATGGCTATGTTTTTATAGGCTGTAAATTGACGGGTGTGGCTGAGGCTCAGAAGGTGTATTTGTCCCGTCCTTGGCGTCCTTATGCACAGGCTGTTTATATTCATTGTGATTTGGGAAAGCATATTCTTCCGGTGGGTTGGAACAACTGGGGCAAAAAAGAAAATGAGGAAACCGTATTCTATGCTGAATACCGGAATACGGGAGAAGGGGCGGCTACCGCTTCGCGTGCTTCGTTTGGAAAGCAACTGAACGATATCAGTAATTATAATGAAGCACAGATTTTGGCAGGTGATGACGGATGGAATCCTGTGGAAAATGGAAATGTATTGTTGCAGAATTTAAAGAGATAAGCTGTTTTTTCTTCATGTAATAATACTTTGTCACTGTAGGGATGGATCTTATTTACCCCTATGGAAAATGTCAAGGAAGAGTGGAATGATAAAAGGGGTATTTAACTTTGCCCCTTTTATTTTTTTAGGAACTTGTATGTCAGTATCTCTCGTTTTTTATGTATTTTTGCCATACTATATATGAAAATCTACGAAATGAAAAGACACATTCTGTTTATACTTACTTTGCTGCTCTTTTTTTATGCAAAAAGTCAGCCTAATTGTATCTTTACTCATTATTCTTCGGAAAACGGTTTATCTCAGAACTCCATCATGAGCATGGTACAAGACCATAATGGAGTTTTATGGTTCTCTACTTGGGATGGAATCAACCGGTTCAATGGTTATGACTTCAAAGTTTATAAAGCCAGACAAGGGAATAAAATTACTATGACTAACAACCGGGTAGACTTATTGGAAGTAGACCCTTATAATTATATTTGGCTGCAAACGTATGATTACCGTGTGTATCGTTTTGACCAAAGAACAGAGAAATTCGAACAAATCCCTGCTGAAGGTGAAGAGGAGGGTATGCGTTTCTCTTCTATTAAAATATTGCCCGACAGTGTCATTTGGCTACTTTCTGAAAATGAGGGGGCTGTCCGTGTGAAAACAAACCCTAAAGATTACAGTATAACTACCCAAGTATATGCTACTCATAGTCGTGGAGGAAATGCCGTTCATATTAATCAGGTTTTTAGCGATGCTTACAATCAAGAGTGGTTGCTTACTGATAACGGTCTGCTGAAGATTACGAATGATAAAGAAGAGCCTGTCTCTTATTTTGTGAATATCCAGTCAGGCAAAGATGAACCCGTACAGGCCTTCTACTCTTTTTGCAGTTATGGTGACGAACTTTATTTTGGATCAGACAGAGGACGGATATGGTGCTATTCTTTGCAAAATGAAATCTTTCGTCTTTGGGAATTGCCGGTAAAGGATAAAGTGATTGCTATAAATGAAATAAAAGGTACGGGACTGTTGATAACGACTGCCCATGAAGGATTGATATTGTATCATTCGGATACAAAAGAGTGTAAAGTCTATAATAAGTCCAATTGTCCCGAATTCCCGGCAGACGCTTTCCGTTCTGTTTATGTTGACAGTAAGCAGGAAGCATGGTTTGAGATGACCGAATGGGGAAAGGTTTGTCATTTCAATCCTTTGACAGAAGTATTTAAGCAAGAAAAGATGCAAGTGGAGCCTCGTGGTGCCGATCGTTCCTATCCCAGTTTTCATATTTGTGAAGACTTGAACGGTAATTTGTGGGTACATCCGCAAGGAGGAGGGCTTTCTTGGTATGACAGAGAGGCAAATCGGCTGTTACCTTTCTATAATGACCCCGATTCACCCGATTGGCACTTTTCCAATAAATTACATTCCATGTTATCCGATAAGCAAGGCAATCTTTGGTTATGTACTCATTCTAAGGGGTTGGAGAAGATTACTTTTTTAGGAAGCCAGTTCCATATTTATCCCCGCATGGGTCACAGTTATGACTTGAATTCCAATACGGTACGTGCGTTGTTTGAAGATAGCGAACATCGCATCTGGATGGGAAAACGGGATGGTCAGATTGAAATTTATTCTTCTGATTTAGATTTTCAGGGTATTCTGACCGAAGAGGGGGATATAGCCAAATCTGGCAGGTCGTTACGGGGAGTTCCTTATCATATCATGCAAGATTCTCACGGAAACATTTGGATTGCGACCAAAGGGGATGGTATTATTCTGGCAGAAAAGGAGGGGGCCCATTTTAAGTTTACTCGATTCAAATATGATGAAGATGATATTTATAGCCTGAGTCATAATAGTGTTTACTGGTTACATGAAGACAAGCATGGACGCATTTGGGTGGCAACTTTCGGTGGAGGGTTGAATTATATTCAGAAAACTCCTGAAGGGAAATATGTGTTTATTAGTTCTAGAAATAACCTGAAAGGTTTTCCGTATGACCGTTGTTATCGTGTACGCCATATCACTTCTGATAAGAAGGGGAATATATGGGTGGGGAGCAGTGATGGCGCGCTTAGTTTTAAAGAGGATTTTAAAGATCCGGAGTCGATTGTGTTCCATCTTTATGCACGTATCCCCGATGATATGAATTGTCTGAGCAACAATAACGTATATCGGATTGTAACCACTTCTCAAGGAGAAGTTTATTTGGCTACATTTGGGGGTGGTCTTAACCGGCTTGTTTCCATGAACGGAGAAGGGGGAGCTGTTTTTAAATCTTATACAGTGAAGAACGGCCTGCCTTCAGATATCCTGTTGTCTGTAGAAGAGGATGGCGCAGGAAACTTGTGGATAAGTACGGAAAACGGATTGAGTAAATTTATTCCGTCCGAACAGCGTTTTGAAAATTATAATGAACGGGATTTTGGGGGCAAAATACGTTTTGAGGAGGGGACATCGCTGAATCTTAGTTCCAGTACCCTACTCTTTGGCACCAGTCGTGGTATGCTTTATTTTGAACCGGAACATATCAAGAAAAGCAATTATGTTCCATCCATTGTTTTCGGAACGTTGAAAATATCCAATCAGGAGGTGATTCCGGGTGTATCAGGCAGTTTGTTGCGACAGTCTCTTGATAATACAGAACACCTGGTACTTTCGCACAAGGAGAATATTGTAACTTTGTCCTTTGCAGCCTTGGATATGATTTATCCTGAAAATATCCGTTATGCTTATCGTTTGCATGGATTTGATAAGGAATGGAATTATGTGGATAAACAACGTACCGCTACATACACCAATCTGCCGAAAGGGGATTATGTATTTCAGGTTAAATCGACCAATAGTGATGGGGTTTGGGTAGAGAATGAGCGCAGTTTGAGAATCACCATTCAGCCTTCGTTTTGGGAAACGGCTTGGGCTATGGCAATTTATATTCTTGCTTTTCTGTTGATTCTGTTTTCAGGAGTATATATATTGTTTACTATTTATCGTCTGAAACATGAAGTGTCTGTGGAACAGCAGGTTTCTGATATAAAGCTTCGCTTTTTTACAAATATTTCTCACGAACTTCGCACTCCGCTGACATTGATTGCAGGTCCTGTGGAATATGTTCTGAAAAACAAGACTTTGCCGGATGATGTACGTGAGCAATTGCATGTAGTAGAACGTAATACCGACCGTATGCTTCGCTTGGTGAACCAAATTCTTGATTTCCGCAAAATACAGAAAAATAAGATGAAGTTGCGTATAGAGCAGATAGATATTGTTCCTTTTGTACACCATATCATGGATAATTTTGAATCGCTGGCCGAAGAGCATCATATTGATTTTGTATTCGAAAGTGAAATGCCTTCCTTGAAACTGTGGGTAGATGCGGATAAGTTGGAAAAGATTGTCTTCAATCTGCTTTCCAATGCTTTCAAGTATACTCCACAGGGTAAGATGATTACGCTTTTCATTCATGAAAATGAACATAATGTGGCGATTGGTGTGCAGGATCAAGGTATAGGAATTTCTGAAAGCAAGAAAGCTTCCCTTTTTGTCCGTTTTGAAAATCTGTTGGACAAGAATTTGTTTAATCAGCAAAGTTCTGGTATCGGTCTTTCTTTGGTTAAGGAATTGGTGGAACTGCACAAAGCGACTATCCGTGTGGATAGTAAAGAGGGGGAGGGCAGTTGTTTCACGGTTGAGTTTTTGAAAGGCAAGGAGCACTATACGGAGAATGTAGAGTTCATTCTCTCTGATTCTGTCGAAATGAAGCCGGAAGAGGTGGAAGAATCTGTTCAGGGACATGAAGAGAAGAGGAATGAAAGCAAAACGATGTTGCTGGTTGAAGATAATTTGGAACTTCGTTTCTTTTTGCGTAGTATCTTTATCTCAAATTTCAACGTCATAGAGGCTGTTAATGGGGCTGATGGTTTGGATAAAGCTTTGAAGTTTGTTCCGGATATTATTATTAGTGACATCATGATGCCGGAAAAGGATGGTATTACTATGACAGAAGATTTGCGTGCTAATATGGCGACCAGTCACATTCCGGTCGTTTTACTGACGGCTAAAACGGATATGGACAGTAAGTTGGAAGGTATGGAACTGGGAGTTGAGGATTATATAACGAAACCGTTCAGTGCTACTTACCTGAAGGCCAGGGTGGAGAATATTCTGACACAACGTGTCAAGTTGCAACAGTTGTATTGTGCGAATCTGATGAATATTCAGCCTGTTGCGGAGGAAGAACAGCAAACACAGCCTGAGATGTCTTCCCATGACCGTAAGTTTATGGAGAAACTGACGGAATTAATGGAGAAGAATATGGATAATGGCGATTTGATAGTGGATGATTTGGTACAGGAGCTTGCGGTGAGTCGTTCTGTCTTTTTCAAGAAACTGAAGACCCTGACAGGACTTGCCCCCATTGAGTTTATTAAAGAGATGCGTGTGAAACGTGCCGCGCAATTGATAGAAAGTGGTGATTATAATATGACGCAGATTGCTTATATGGTAGGTATTAATGATCCTCGTTATTTCAGCAAATGTTTTAAACAACGTTTTGGTATGACACCTACCGAATATAAAGAGAATGCGAAAAATAAGCGATAACTTTTGCTGCTGTTGGTTCGTTTTTGCAGCGTTTGTTTTTTTGATTTCTTGAACGGTATGTTTAAATGTAGGGTGTTTCTTTTGTTATGTGAGTGAGTCTGTCTCTTATACACATCTCCGAGCCCACGAGACAGGCAGAAATCTCG
>ENA-UAED01000648-UAED01000648.1-human-gut-metagenome-genome-assembly--contig:-NODE-648-length-8974-cov-5.915461_pt1 | contig 8974 bp, 8 predicted proteins | sample MGYA00244278_ERZ654274 | MGnify/ENA primary metagenome ERZ654274 (study PRJEB26926, sample SAMN06165180) | human gut metagenome | biome: ENVO:00009003; feature: ENVO:2100002; material: ENVO:00002003...
GCCTTTATTTTAGAATAATCTTTAAATCGATTTTCTAAAATATATTTCTGACGTTCTTCTTTTGATTTCCCTTGAAGGTAACGCCTTTTGTTTTTCTTTTTTTTCTTTGATATAATCCGTCTTAATTCTTGCTTTTTGGCATGATTAATAAGGATTTTCTTTTCTCTTTCTGTTAATATTTTCATATATCAGTTATACACATTTTTATGTGTGTTGTCTATTGGGATGACAAAAGTACAAAAATAATCCCAGTTGTCGAATATAATTCACTATATTTGCACTATAAAATCGTATCAAAGAATGAAACTGAATAGAATAAAAGCAGTCCTTTCGGAAAAAGGCATTTCTCAAACGTGGTTAGCCAAACAGTTGGATAAGAGTTTTAGCATGGTCAATGCCTATGCGTGCAATAGGATTCAACCTAATTTGGAAACGCTTCAGCGGATTGCCGAGATTCTACAGGTTGATTTAAAGGATTTGATAACCGATAAAAAGGAAAGACTACAATAGAATTTAAAGCGATTTCGGTGGTCTTAGATGTATTTAATCTATATAAGATTGAAAATACACTGAATGTTAGAATACTAAATAGTAAGATAAAAATGTTGTAACTACTCATAATAAGGCAAGGATATGTCAACACAAAGTGAAGCGGCATTGGAAGCCGGACTGATAGCCACTCTTCTACAAATGGACTATGAATATGTCCAAATCGTAGAAGAGGATAATATGTATGCCAATTTTAAACGACAGTTGGAGGTTCATAACCGCAAACGACTGGAGGAACATGGGCGTAGCGAGTTTACAACAGAAGAATTTGAAAAGATTCTTATATACCTTGAAGGTGGTACTCGCTTTGAAAAGGCAAAGAAACTCCGTGACTTATATCCGCTTGATACGGCTGATGGACAGCGTATATGGGTGGAATTTCTAAATAGGCAGCAGTGGTGTCAGAATGAATTTCAGGTTTCCAACCAAATCACGGTGGAAGGACGTAAAAAATGCCGTTATGATGTGACGATTCTAATTAATGGTTTGCCACTTGTGCAGATTGAATTGAAACGTCGTGGCGTGGAACTTAAACAGGCATACAATCAAATACAGCGTTATCACAAGACTTCGTTTCACGGATTGTTTGATTATATCCAGTTGTTTGTTATATCCAATGGTGTTAACACTCGCTATTTTGCCAATAATCCAAATAGTGGGTATAAGTTCACATTCAACTGGACAGATGCCGCCAATCATCCATTCAATGAATTGGATAAGTTTGCTGTATTCTTTTTGGAAAAATGTACACTTGGCAAAATCATAGGAAAGTATATCGTGCTGCATGAGGGTGACAAGTGTTTGATGGTACTTCGTCCTTACCAATTCTATGCGGTAGAGAAGATTTTGGATCGTGTACAAAACTCCAATGATAATGGTTATATCTGGCATACAACAGGTGCTGGAAAAACATTGACCTCATTCAAGGCCGCACAACTTGTATCAGAATTGGATGATGTGGATAAGGTGATGTTTGTTGTTGACCGTCATGACCTCGATACTCAGACGCAATCGGAATACGAGGCGTTTGAACCGGGTGCAGTGGATAGTACCGACAATACGGATGAACTCGTGAAGCGACTTCAAAGCAATTCCAAAATCATCATAACCACCATTCAAAAACTTAATGCGGCAGTTAGTAAGACTTGGTATAGCAGTAAGATTGATGCTATCCGTCATTCACGCATCGTGATGATTTTTGATGAGTGTCACCGTAGTCATTTCGGGGATAGCCATAAAAAGATTATGAAGTTCTTTGATAATGCCCAGATTTTTGGCTTTACGGGAACACCTATCTTTACTGAAAATGCAGTGGATGGACATACGACAAAAGAAATTTTCGGCAATTGTCTTCATAAATATCTCATCAAAGATGCTATTGCTGATGAAAATGTGCTCGGCTTCCTCGTGGAGTATTATCACGGTAACGAGATTGTAGATAACGATAACCAAGCTCGTATGGAGGAGATAGCAAGATTTATCCTTAACAACTTTAATAAATCTACATTTGATGGAGAGTTTGACGCATTGTTTGCTGTGCAGTCTGTTCCTATGCTTATCCGCTATTACAAGATTTTCAAATCATTGAATCCTAAAATCCGTATAGGTGCAGTATTTACATACGCAGCCAATAATAGTCAAGATGATGAACAGACCGGTATGGGAACGGGAAAATATGTCAGCGAAAATGTGGGCGAAGCAGATGAACTGCAATCCATTATGGATGATTATAATGAAAACTTTGGTACATCTTTTACCACAGAGAATTTCCGTGCTTATTATGATGATATCAACCTGCGCATGAAAAAGAAGAAAGCGGAAATGAAACCGCTTGACCTTTGTCTTGTCGTGGGAATGTTCCTTACAGGCTTTGACAGTAAAAAGCTGAACACGCTTTATGTGGATAAGAACATGGAATATCACGGGTTGTTGCAAGCGTTCAGTCGTACCAACCGAGTGTTGAACGAGAAGAAACGATTCGGTAAAATCGTATGCTTCCGTGACCTGAAAAACAATGTTGATACGTCTATAAAACTGTTTAGCAATTCCGACAATCCTGAAGATATAGTACGTCCTCCGTTTGAAAAAGTAAAGCAGGAGTACAAGAGTTTGGCAACAGATTTTCTGCAAAAATATCCAACGCCAAGTAGTATAGACCTTCTGCAAAGTGAAAATGACAAGAAGAATTTTGTACTTGCGTTCCGTGACATTATTCGTAAACATGCAGAAGTTCAGATATACGAAGATTACAGCGAGGATGCTGAAGACCTCGGTATGACCGAACAGCAGTTTAACGATTATAAGAGTAAATACCTTGATATTACAGTTGGGTTTATTGATCCACCTGCTACACCGTCAACTGTTGCGGAAGATCCTGCCCCATACGGGAATAATCAAGGGCTGGAAGACATTGATTTCTGTCTTGAACTTCTGCATAGTGACATTATCAATGTGGCGTATATTCTTGAACTCATTGCGGAACTTGACCCATATAGCGATGATTATTCAGAAAAGCGCAAGCATATCCTTGATACAATGATTAAGGATGCTGGAATGCGAGGCAAAGCAAAACTCATCGACGGCTTTATTCAAAAGAATGTAGATGAAGACAAGGAAAACTTCATGAATGGGCGCAATAGAGCAGATGGAACAAATGAATTAGAGGAACGTTTGAACCAATATATTGTGTCAGAACGCAATAAGGCTGTAAGTGATTTGGCTAATGATGAACAAATTTCTGCCGAAGTGCTTAATCTTTACATAAAAGAGTATGACTATTTGCAAAAAGAACAGCCTGAGATTATACAAAAGGCATTGAAAGAAAAGCATCTCGGTCTTATCAAAACTCGCAAGGCTTTGACGAGAATTATGGAAAGATTGCGTAGTATTATAAAAACGTTTAATTGGGAATAATTAAAAGTTATTCAATCATGAAATTAGGTAAACTGGAGCAGATAACAGACCTTCGTTCTGTCTGGAAACATGAAGCCAAAGATTTTACTCCTTGGCTTGCAAAAGAAGAGAATTTGGAAATTCTCAGCGAGGCTGTAGGTATTGATATAGTCGTTGAAGAACAGGAATCCAATGTAGGCGATTTCAGTGTTGATTTATTTGCGACAGAGGAGGGGACGGGACGACGGATAATCATTGAGAATCAGCTAGAGGAAACAAATCATGACCATCTTGGCAAAATCATAACGTATGCTTCAGGTAAAGAAGCTGAAGTAATAATTTGGATTGTCAGAAAAGCACGTGACGAGCATAAACAAGCAATAGAATGGTTAAATCAGCATACGGATGACAAGTTCGAGTTTTTCTTAATAGAAATAGAATTGTGGAAAATCAATGATTCAGAACCTGCACCTAAGTTCAATATTGTAGAACGACCTAATACTTGGGCAAAGGCAATGAAAAAGACAGCAGCACTTTCAGAAACAGAAAACTTGAAATTAGCATTTTGGGAAAAGTTCAACAACGAAGCTCCAAAACACTCTGCCTTTATAAGGGAATTTAAGCTGCGTAAACCACAAGCTCAGCATTGGTATGACCTAGGTTTAGGATCATCAGCATATCATCTTTGTATGACATTAAATACTAAAAATAATTGTTTGTCAGCTGGATTGTATGTTAATGAGGACAAGGATATCATTACCCGATTTAAGTCAAATGAAGAATTGGTATCTAAAATATTAGGGATTATAAATCCTAATGAAATAGAATGGCGACTAGATGAAAATAAAAAGGCAAGTCGTTTCCTTATTCTTCATCCTATGGGGGATATGAATGATAAAGATAATTGGGATAATGGATGTGCATGGCTTTGTGATATGTGTGTAAAAATCAAACAAGTAGTAAAAGAAATACTAAAATAATATGAGCGAAGAATTACAGCAGAAACTCCGTGACCAACTTTGGGAGGTTGCAAATCGTTTGCGTGGTAATATGTCGGCAAGCGACTTTATGTATTTTACATTAGGTTTCATCTTCTATAAGTACTTGTCGGAGAAAATAGAGAAGTATGCCAACAATGCCTTGGTGGATGATGAAATAACCTTTAAGGAATTGTGGGAAATGGATGATACAGATGCGGTTGAACTACAAGAAGAAGCGAAAAATCAATGCTTGGAGAATATTGGTTATTTCATAGAACCAAAATTTTTGTTTTCGTCAGTAATTGAGGCTATCAAGCGTAAAGAAAATATCTTGCCTATGCTCGAACGTTCATTGAAGCGTATTGAAGACAGTACGTTGGGACAGGATAGTGAAGAGGATTTTGGCGGATTGTTTTCGGATATAGACTTGGCATCGCCTAAATTGGGCAAGACAGCTGACGATAAAAACACGCTCGTTAGTAACGTTCTTCTTGCATTAGATGATATAGACTTCGGAGTAGAGGCATCGCAGGAGATTGATATTTTGGGTGATGCTTACGAATATATGATTTCGCAATTTGCCGCAGGAGCCGGGAAAAAGGCTGGAGAGTTCTATACTCCGCAGGAGGTCAGCCGTATCTTAGCAGAAATTGTTTCCATCGGACACCAGCGTTTGCGCAATGTATATGACCCTACTTGCGGTAGTGGCTCGTTGCTTCTTCGTGCTGCCAATATCGGAAATGCAGTTGATATTTATGGACAGGAAAAGAATCCTACAACTTATAACCTTGCCCGAATGAATATGTTGCTTCATGGCATCAGATTCAGCAACTTCAAGATTGAGAATGGTGATACACTTGAATGGGATGCGTTTGGTGATACTCAGTTTGATGCTGTAGTTGCAAATCCTCCGTTCTCTGCAGAATGGAGTGCTGCCGACAAATTCAATACTGATGATCGTTTCAGCAAAGCAGGAAGGCTTGCACCACGTAAGACTGCCGATTATGCTTTTATCCTGCACATGATTTATCACTTGAACGAGGGCGGTACAATGGCTTGTGTTGCTCCGCATGGTGTACTATTCCGAGGAAATGCGGAGGGCGTTATCCGGCGTTTCCTTATAGAAAAGAAAAACTATGTGGATGCTATTATAGGATTACCTGCAAATATTTTCTATGGCACAAGTATTCCGACTTGTATTCTTGTTTTTAAGAAGTGCCGTAAAGAAGATGACAATATTCTGTTTATTGATGCAAGCAAGGAATTTGAAAAGGTAAAGACTCAGAACAAGCTCCGCGAGCAGCATATCCAAAAGATTGTCGAGACTTATCGTGACCGCAAGGAAATAGAAAAGTATAGTCACCTTGCCTCTCTTCAAGAAATAGCCGAGAATGATTACAATCTGAATATTCCCCGTTACGTTGATACCTTTGAAGAGGAAGAACCTATCGACATAAAGGCTGTAATGGCAGAGATAAAGGAGTTGGAAGCCAAACGTGCTGAACTCGACAAAGAGATTGAAGTGTATCTGAAAGAATTGGGACTGGTAGAATAGTTCAGAAAAGTAATAGCAATGGGTGAAAATGACAACATACCTCAGATGACACCTTCATTTGAGAATATATGCCGCAAGGATGAAAACGGGAATGAATACTGGAGTTCTCGTGACCTTTGTGGTGCGATGGGTTATTCTGCGATGCATCATCATATTCTCATTGATTATCAATGGTTTACAACTTAAAAGGTAGACTACTCAAAAATTTACTTGTTTTTTTGCGAAAAATCTAAGATTTAACGTTTTTTTTCATCGACTCTCTCCGAACAGAGGGAAAAAAGGCAAAAACAGCCTTTTCAGGTCCCGACAGACACCGTTTGCAAAGATAGGGCATGTCGGGGTTTATTTCGCCAAAAAGAGCTGTAAAATTGAGGACGGATTCATGGATATTTTCAGGCTCCAATCGTGGAATCTTGTCTTTGGTCAGAGTGTCATTTTGCTCGGCTTTAATAACACCAGGAGCACAAATAAATTTTGCAGCCAAAAGAAAAAGGCTGTAGCCAATTTTGCCATGGCGCAGCCATCTCTTTTCTTCCCTTAATTTGACTTTACTTTAATGAACGTATATATGAATACGGGGATAAAGTAAAGCAATTGATTTCATGGAAAAGTGAACGATTATTGCAGATTAAAGTGCTACAGACTGTACATAAGTATAGTTGTAAATGTCAATTAGCTATAAGATTTCGCCATGCTTTGTGCTCAAAATATTATTTAAATAAACAATTTGAAAATTAAGCAGTGAAATAACGAATCTCTGGAATGTTACCGACATTATCACTTGTCACTATTGGTAGAGCATTCATCGACTGCCAGATAGTAATCAATCAATTTTAGTATGCTTTTAATAGGTGTTACATATAAAGATTGTTTGCCAGCTACAACTTCATTAAGCATTCCAACCAAATTACCATCTTCATTAAATACAGGAGAACCACTAAGGCCCTTCCAATCAGATAGTATCACATTTGAGGGATTTTCCAATACGCTTAACCCGAAGCGTTGAGTACCTGCATATGTGATTCTTTCCCTGAAAGTGGTCGTCCTATTCATTACTATTCCACTAATCTTATTCCTAATACATCCGGTAATTACATATTCTTTGCTGATGTCCAAATCAGCGGTGTGATCGGCGTTGATAAACAGTTTCGGTTCTCCTTCATGCACCCATATTGAGCCATCGTAGCCACACAATCTATTTGTTAAAATAGGCAACATAAAGTCATTCTTTAGTTCTGCAAAAGTCACATCCTTCAATTCTGTTAATTCTGGCATATCAATATCGAACGTATCGTAATAAATAAAACCAGACACAGTTATTAGCCCCATGCTTAATGGATTGTCCGGATCAGAATAATTGCAAATAATACCAACGCCATAATCAATACCCTTACGTTCACCCTCGCTATAGTCGTCTTCCATATGAACATTGTGATCACATGTGACCAAAAATCGATGGCCTTTATACAACAATAAGAAGCCGCTTCCCCAACCCTCAATATCCGGATTAGGTGCCTTATTGGGAGTCAACATCACAATTTGCTGCGATGCTTTCCAGAAATACTCTACGAGCGTCATTGGTAAATTGTTATTCGTCATCTTCGCTATTTTTTAATAAACTGTGTTTGAACTTGGCCGTTTTTACTTCTTCCCAAAAATCATCGTCAAGCAAGAATGGATTTGCAAGCCTTTCAATAAACAGGCGCACATATCCTTGTGAATTCACCATATCAATAAATTCATATGGAATACTGCCTTCCTGGTAAGCCGGGAATTCTTCAAGTTCTTTGTCGGAATGTGTTCTAATGTACTCGTAATCAATCCGTGCATATTCAAAGAATAGCTGTCTGAATATTCCCGTTAAATGAATATCCAAATTGTTGCTCAAATAATCTTCGTCGTTATCAAGAAGGGTCTCCCACGTAAAATCACCATGTTCTTTTGAAACATAGTTTCTTTCAAATGTTTGTGTCAGGAAGTTAGGGACCTCAAACCCTATTTCGTCAAGTTTACTTGCCCATGTTTCTTCAAGATTCTCAAGATAGTTCTCGTCTGTATTAATGTCACCTGCCTTCGATGCAAGCGAAGGCAGAATATCGAGCATATTCACTCCAAACTTATTGATCCTATTAGCGAGCTTTTTTGTGCAGTTAGGTGCAATGTCTGATAAGAATCTTTCACGAGTTACTTTGTAAGGATTAACTCCGGCAAGGACAATAGCATTCATGTCGAAACCTGTTTTTGTAAATTCCGAAATTAATTGTGCGCAGTAGACAAAACCATGAATACCTCTTTCTTCCATAATTTGAGCTGCAATAGAGGAAACTTTGTTAAGACGTTTGTACATTTCGGGCGTTGGCTTTTCTCCAGGCTTTGGAGACCATTCGCCAGGAAGAGACTCCCACACAATCTTACTGACCGAAATATTTTCTTTATTGAAACATGAGTAACTTAAATCTTTAAACACCTTTTTATCTGGAATCCAGAGCTCTAATTTTAAGTACTAATATCATTATTTTCATATTTTGGAACGAGTAAACACACTTTATTGTTGTCATAAATAAGTGTGTTGATTGTGGCCTGTTCGACGATTCTTTCGCCTATTGGAGAAATGAGAACATAGATAATGTCACCACCAGACATTGGCGTGAATTTGGTTCGCAAATAACTGCCATATGCGAGCAACTCAGTATATGCTTGACGTGCTGTCTGGTCTGACTTTTTCAACTCAATGACAACAATTCCATCATCACCGCATCGATTAGCAAGGAAGTCTGTCCTCATTGTAGATTGTCCTTCCTCTGTTAGTGACACTTCGCAGCCAAAGAAACCGATATCGCTTATTGATTCCCACAATTTTTTGTAACGGTCGATGACCATATTGTATAAAACATCCGAGGGAGAGGCAAATGCCGGATTTTCAAATTTTACTTTTGGGAATTGAGGCGCTGTCTCTTATACACATCTCCGAGCCCACGAGACAGGCAGAAATCTCGTA
>ENA-UAED01000669-UAED01000669.1-human-gut-metagenome-genome-assembly--contig:-NODE-669-length-8778-cov-3.000917_pt1 | contig 8778 bp, 6 predicted proteins | sample MGYA00244278_ERZ654274 | MGnify/ENA primary metagenome ERZ654274 (study PRJEB26926, sample SAMN06165180) | human gut metagenome | biome: ENVO:00009003; feature: ENVO:2100002; material: ENVO:00002003...
TTTCTGCCTGTCTCGTGGGCTCGGAGATGTGTATAAGAGACAGCATCCTTCCTCTGATTCCGATTCCCCGGAACCCATATCTCCTGCCTCCGGCAATTCTCCTGGCTTCCCCGATTCTGAATCTTCCGAAATTTCTTTCTCCTCTTCTTCCCACCTTTCCGCTGGTTCTTTCTCCGGATCCGGAATTACCGTCGGGGGAAGCATTTTTTCTTCTCCTTCTGTCTCTTTCTTTCCGGTCTCTGCCGGATCTGTTTTCTCTTCCGGCGGCTCTGGTTCCTGCTCTGGTTTCTCTTCTATAGGCGGTTCTTCTTCTGACTTTTCGTCCGGCAGCAGTTCCTCCGGTCCGGCTTTCCCGTCCGCATCTGTCACATCACTGTTCTCGATGATTTCAGCTTCTAATTCCACGCTTTCCACCGCACTTGCGGCCTCGCCTGTCGTCTGCTGTGTCTCCGCGTGGACTTCGATTCCCTGGACTGCCAGGAATCCTGTCATCATTGCGCATATGGTCTTTTTTCTCATCCTGCTTCCTCCCATCTTTTTCTGATCTGCTGATAAAAAATGTCCTCCTCCATTCCCAGAATTTCTGCTGCCTCGTTGAGGTACTGTTCTGCTTTTTCCTGCATGTCGAACTGAAGTGCCAGCTCTGCAGCCCTGAGCAGATTTTTCCGCCGGTTTCCATCCTGTCTGCTGCACAGAAGCCGTTCGTAATAGAGAAAGCTCTCCTGGCACCAGTCCTGTTCTCTTTCCCCATCCCCGGATTTTCCGCCAAGATAGCACGCATCCGCCAGTCTCTGCCAGATAACCGCCTCCCACTGCCCCTCCATATTCTCGCCTGCGGCCTTTTCCAGCACTTCGATTCCTTTCCGCATGGCGTCTATGTCATTTTCACGCGCCAGTTCTTCGGAAAAACTGAAATACATTCCTGCAACAGCAAGATATCTGCGGCAGCGTTTTTCCTTTTCCGGCTCCTGCTGCGTGTCATCATAAAATTCAGCCAGCAATGGCTCCATCTGCATTTTTTCCCTTGCCGCATCATCCGCCAGACAGTATTCCACAAGTTCCTGCTCCACACGCCCCGCCTGACTGAGATGGTCTGCCTTTAAGAACGCTTCCCGCGCTTTCTGGTAGTTCGGCAGACTGCCTTCTTCCACCGGATTTCCGCAGAACCAGAGATCTCCCTGCTCCTCCCATTCGTCTGCCGCCGGAAACTGACCCCATGGCATCCTGCTGGCAACTGCAGCCGCTCCTCCTGTCAGAAAAGCAAAAACTGCAAAGATCCGCAGAGTCTTCCTGCCTTTTTGCTTTCTTTCCAGCCGCCGCAGTGCCTTTTTGACTTCTCTGGCAGACGCATACCGCTCCTCCGGCTTTTTCTGCATACACTTTTCCATCACCCGCCAGAGTCCTCTTTTCTGCCGCTTTTTCGCATGCTTCGCCATTGCCGCAAGCAGTGCGCCGAGTGCATAAAGATCGGAACGGGCGTCACACTTCCCGTTATACTGCTCCGGCGCTGCATAACCGCGGGTTCCATAACGGACTTCCACACCCGTTTCTTCTGTTCCGGCTGCACCGAAATCCACAAGGTATATTTCACCACGCTCTGTTATCATCACGTTGTCCGGCTTCAGATCCCGGTAGAAAACCGGCGGGTTCTGTGCATGGAGATAACAGAGAATCCCGCTCAGGGCAATTCCCGTTTTCAGAATTTCCCGGCTGGAAAACCGTTCTCCCTTACGCATACGCTGTCCGATAGATTTTCCGTTTACAGCTTCCATCACCAGAAAGCTTTTTGTCCCACTTTCCAGAAGTTCCACCGCACAGGGAATCCCGGGATATGAAAACTTCTGTAAAAGAAACGCTTCCCGGCGCAGTTTTTCCCTGTCACATATACTTACCTTGACTGCATACCGCTTTCCGGATCCAGTTTTCTCTGCAAGATAAACGACAGACGTTGCCCCTCTTCCGAGCACTGACAGCAGGCGATACTTCCCTCCCGGAAGTTCTACTTTTCCAATGATCCCGCCTCCTCTTTTTACGTCAAAGTGTTTGTCAGTCCGATATTCTGTTTTTGTACATGGATATAAATTGAGCCGAATGGCTCTTCGATAGAGTAATATAGAATCGATTTTTCAGGACAAATGTCCAAGCGGATGAAAAATCGTGATGTAAGTATAACACAACAGCCGCCGTTTCTGCAAGAACTACAGAAGCCGACGGCTGCCAAAAAAATCGCCTGTTTTTTATCTATTTTTTCCCTCTTGACGAATCTTACATCCGTTCCGGTGCCGAGAATCCCAGCAGGTCGATGCAGGTCTCAAGTACCTCGCGGACAAGATCCAGCAGTGCCAGGTAAGATGCTTTTCTTGCCTCATCCTGCTCACTTAAGATCTTGGTCTCGTGGTAGAAATGGTTGAACTCGTTTGCAAGCTCGTAGATATAAGCACAGATCTTATGCGGTGCTTTCTCCTCGAATGCGTTCTCCACAACGCCGTTGAAACGGGATACGGAAAGCATCAGAGCTTTCTCGCTGTCGCTCTTCGGTGCCAGAAGTGCGCCTTTCTTCAGTTCATTTCCCTCTTCTTTATATTTTCCGAGGATGGATTTTGTACGAACGATCGTGTACAGGATGTACGGACCGGTGTTTCCCTCGAAGGAAGTAAATCTCTCAACATCGAATACATAATCTTTCGATGCCTGGTTGGACAGGTCACCGTATTTAATAGCAGACAGTCCGACAATCTGTGCCGTTCCTCTTGCATCCGTATCTTTTACGCTGCGGTTCTCCACGATCTTCTGATACATCTCATCGTTGATCTCGCCGATCAGACGCTCCAGACGCATAACGCCGCCCTCACGGGTCTTGAACGGTTTTCCGTCTTTTCCGTTCATGGTACCAAAGCCGATAAAGGAAAGAACGGTATCATCATTCACCAGTTTTGCTTTTCTTGCACAGCGGAAACACTGTACGAAGTGAAGCTCCTGACGTTTGTCTGCCAGATAGCAGATCTCGTCCGGCTTGTACAGTTTCATACGCTGGATGATGGTTGCCAGGTCTGTCGTATCATACAGAGCTGCTCCATCGGATTTTAAGATCATGCACGGCGGGATCTCTTTTGTGTCTGTCTCTTCTTTGACATCAACAACGAGTGCGCCCTGGTCATAATGTGCATAACCATTGTCTTTCAGGTAATCTACCATGTCCGGAATGTACTCCTGTGCATCGGACTCACCCATCCACAGATCGAAATGAACGTCGAGGTTTCCATAGTTCTTTTTCAGATCGGCAACAGAAACGTTCATAATGTGTTTCCAGATCGCACGATATCCTCTTCTGCCCTGCTGCAGCTCTCTCGTTGCCTCGAGTGCACGTTTCTTATAGTCCTCGTCCTCTTTCGATTTGCCGCTTGCGCAAGGATAAATCTCCTCGAGCTCACTGATCGTAAACGGTGCTTCCTCCGGGTACTCTCCCGTAAAGGACTCATCAAAATAAACAAGCTCCGGATGGCGCTCCTGCAGCTCGGTGATGATCAGTCCCATCTGCAGACCCCAGTCTCCAAGATGAACGTCACCGATCATGTTGTGGCCCATGAAGCGTCCCATACGCTTGATGCTCTCGCCGATGATCGCGGAACGGAGATGGCCGACGTGAAGCGGTTTTGCCACGTTTGCTCCGCCGTAATCTACGATGATGGTTTTCGGATTTTTTGCTTTCTCTACAGAAAGATCTTCGTCGTTCTGCATTTTGGAAAGATAATCTGCCAGAAATTCCGGGTTGATTTTCAGGTTGATGAATCCCGGTTTTACGGCTTCAATTTCACCGATCACGCTGTGATCGGTCACTTTTTCTACAACTGCTTCAGCCAGCTGGATCGGTGCTTTGTGGTATGCTTTTGCAGCTGCCATTGCGCCGTTGCACTGGTATTCGCACAGATCCGGGCGGTTGGAAACGGAAACCCTTGCATAGGACGGGTCCATCTCCGCAGCGGTAAAGGCTTTTACCAGCTCTTCCTGGATAAGATCGATCAGTTTTTTCATAATGTTTCCCTCATTTTCTTCTTTACTGCAGAATCATCTGTTCTGCGTTTTGTTTCCGCGCGCTGCGCCGGGCTTCTTCCTCTTCTTTGATGCCGCTTTTCTGATAACAGTACTGGATGATATCTCTTCTTCGGATGATGCCGATGAAGATTCCCTCGTCATCCACAACTGGAACGAAATTCTGCCGCATGGACATCTCGATCAGGTCCTCGATGTTGCTGTTGATGTTGACGGACTCATAATTCCACCGTTTCGGAACCTGCCAGAGCGGGATATCCTCTGCTTCATGGTAATTCAGAAGATACCGTTCTTTTATGATGCGGAGCAGATCTCCTTCCGTCAGTGTTCCCACGTAGCAGCCCTTTTTGTTCAGTACCGGAACCGCCGTGTATTTATGATATTCGATCTTCTCGATGGCCTGCCGAAGTGAGCAGTCGTCATACAGATAAGCCGTTTCACTTTTCGGTGTGATAAAAAACAAAATATTCATTCGCGTATACTCCTTTTCGTTGGTCATACTCTTGTTTGATTATACCATAGACGAATGTGAAATGTCTTTGAATCTTTCTTATATTTTCATAAACATACCGAATCCGAAACTCGAATGCCTCTTTGCTGCGCCGCAAATTGCGCTTATTTTCCAGTATAACCGACTTTCCGCAAAAAGTAAAGATCTTAAGTTTCATCCGCACACGCCGCACAAAAAATCCGCACGGATCCAGCACCTACGCTGTACCCGCACGGATTTTTCAGTTTTTCCTTTTATTATTCTCTTCGCAGCGCATCGATCGGATTCAGATTCGCTGCTTTTACCGACGGCAGCAGTCCGAATACGATACCGATCACCATGGAGAATACCACGGAGAAAATGATCGCCGGAATACTGATCGCCACAGGCGTCTGCGATACCCTCGAAATCACCTGTGCCATGATAATGCCGCCCAGCACGCCGAGCAGTCCGCCGATGCTGGTGAGCACCGCCGCCTCGGTCAGGAACTGGAACAGAATTCTGCGTTTTCTTGCTCCGATCGCCTTTTTCAGGCCGATCTCGCTTGTACGTTCCGTTACAGATACCAGCATAATATTCATAACACCGATACCGCCGACCAGAAGCGAAATGCTCGCGATCCAGATCAGCTGCTGGTTTGTGCTCTGGCCTAACTCCTGCAGACTCTTTGCTTTCTCCAGCAGATCCTCTGCCTGATAGGAAAGAGAATCGGTTGTATTGGTCACGGATTCGTTCATGATATCCGCTGTTGTCTTTCCCACCGTGCTCATATCCTCGGTCGTTTTTGCCATCACAACGGCATTTTCCGGCTCATCATACTGGAATACGATCGGCCAGCAGACATCCGGCATCAGCACCAGCGGATAGGATTCCTGATTGTACGTATAGTAGTCATCCCTGGAATTGATGACCGGCTGGAACGAATCGGCTTTTTTGATCACGCCGATCACCGTGAACGGCTCTCCCATGATCTCGATCGTTTTGCCGACCGGCGACTCATCCGGGAAGAGTGTCAGCACTGCGGTATCGTCGAGGAGGACAACTTTGTGGATTTTCGAGAAATCGCTCTCCACAAAGCCGCGTCCCTGATAAATCTGATAGCCGCACGTCGACAGATAATTTTCATCCACGCCAAGCGCCTTCGCACTGTCCAGTGTTGTGTTTCCTTTTGCGATGCCGCTCACATACGTTCTTTCGGTGTAAAACGATGCATTTTCCACCTGATCCTGCTCGCGGATCCGCTTTTTCTGATCACCGGACAGTTTCGACACGCCGCTTGGCAGTCCGTTGTCCATCCAGTAATCGCCGTCGCCCTGCTTTAAGCTGACGGTCACGTTGTTGTTTCCGGCTCCGATCAGGTTCTGTTTGATCTGCTCATTCGTTCCCTTGATCGTGGAGACAATTGAGATGATCGACGCAATTCCGATGATAATACCCAGCATCGTCAGGAAGGAACGCATTTTGTGTGACCAGATTCCCTGAAAGGAAAGTCTTACATTTTCTAACATGGTGCGCCTCCTTAACTGTTGTAATAATCCGATGAACTGGATTCCTTCGTGTCTGCGCCTTCCACCACGGTTTTGCCGTACGGGAATGCAATGTAATCCTCTTCGGAAAGACCGCTCTTCACTTCGTAATAGCTGCCCCACAGAAGTTTTCCGGTTACCACATTCTGTTTCTTTAATTTATCATTTTCATCCCGGATATAAACGAATTTCTGTCCGTTCTCCTCGCGGATGAATTCTTTGCTGACGTACAGGCCGTTGCCGTTTTCTACATCGTTGCCGACAGTGGTTGCAATCTCGATCCAGTCGCCGTTTTCAAAACCTTCTCCGCCCTCCGGGATAACGGCTGTGAACGGGTAGAAGGAGGCTGGTGTCTCGCTATAGGACATGTAGCTTGTTGTCGGATACGGGGAAATCTCGGTTACGGTTGCCGCTGCAAAAGCACCCGAAGACCAAGAAGTCACGTTGAGTTCATCGCCGACTTTTACCTGATCGAGATACGTCTCGCTTAAGTAGCCGCGCACGTACAGACCTTCGTTTCCACTGACCTGGATAAAGGCGCTTCCGTCGTTGGACGGGTTTTCTGCATTTCCAACCTTCTTTACCACACCGCTGATCGTCGCTTTTACGGTCTGGGAATCCAGGGATTTCTGCGTATTTTTGACTTTGAGTTCCTCTTCCTTCTGATCCAGCTTCAGATTACGGATCTGGCTTTCTTTTTCGCTGATGGCTTTTTTCAACTCATCTTTTGTGTAGGTCATCTGGGTATCATCACCGGAAGAAGTATTGTTATTTGCGCTGCTTCCTGTGGATGATGTAAAGAGGGACTGTACCGATGCTTTTTCACCGTAGAATACGGTTTTTGCTGTCGTCTGCACTGCTTCCGGCGCATCTTCGCTCTGCGGTTCCGCTTCCGGTTCTGCCGGGGCTTCGGTCGGCGTCGGCGTTTCCGTCGGAACTGGGGTCTCGCTCGGCACCGGAGTTTCTGTTGGAACCGGCTCTGTGGTCGGAATCGGTGTTGTACTTGGTTCCGGGCTGACGGTCGGCTCTGGAGTTACACTCGGTCCCGGCGTAACGCTCGGGGTCGGAGTTACACTTGGTGTCGGGGTAATCGTTCCTTCTTTTACCGCCACATTTGCAGTGCTGACTGCCATGGAAGTACCCTTGTCATTTTTCGCTGTCACTTCTACTATATAGATTCCGGCATCCTCTTTTGTGATGTTTTCTTTTGTGTAAGTATCCTTAAAATCTCCGTCGATTGTCTTTCCGTTGTGTTTCCAGACGTATGTGTAAGTGCCATCCGTTTCGGTGTTTTCCGTGGAATCGTCTGCCTCACCGCTTCCATTTCCGGCTTCACCCGGCTGTGTCACATCGTCCTCGGACGGACTCTCGGTTCTATCATCCGTTTTATCGTCGGCTTTCTCATCCGGCTTCTCTTCGGTATCTTTCTTCTCATTGATTCCGATTTTCAGCTTCAGCTCGCCGCCCTCTGCCACCTCTGTGTTGGCAAGCGGCGTGGTGATTTTTATTTCCGGTGCATCCGCCGCTTCGGATTCTTTCAGACTCAGGACTGCTTCATACGAAGTCTCGTATGCTTTCGCAATCTTCGTTCCATCCTGCTCCCACACGGTTTCCAGCGCCTCTGCGGCTTTGTTTTCCTCATGAATCTCCAGGCGAAACCAGTATCCTTCGCTGTCCTCTTCTTTTTTCGTTCCCTTTTCATCCGCGTATCCTGCCATCTGATTCAGGAATCCGCCTGTCAGGACTGTCCCCGGTGCGCAGAGATAGGTGTATGGGTCTTCCTGCGTTCCTTCTCCTTTGTATGGTTTGGAACCAAATACAAGCTTATTCGTACTGCTGTACAGAACAGCATCCTCGTACGTCGGCTCCGGTTCTGGGGTCGGAATCGGTTCGTCCGGGAAATCCGGATCGATGGGTTCATCTGGAAAATCCGGGAAATCCGGAAAATCGGGATCTTCCGGGAAATCCGGCTCCACCGGATCCAGCGGCGTATCCGCTACCGGTTTTGTCTTTTTCAGCTTTTCCAGTTCTTTTTCACTCTGCTGGATTTTCAGCTTTGTCTGTGCAAGCTGTAACTGCTGCGTTTCCAGATCCAGCTCGATCATGCTGGTATCGTATGTCATCAGCGTGTCTCCGGCATTTACCACATCGCCCTCTTTGACGAGAACCTGGGAAATGGTCTGGCTGTCTGAAAGATAGATGTTCTGGGAAGCCGTCGAGGTGATCTGGCCTTCCATATTCATGCTGTCTTCCCAGTAACCACTCGTAAAGTCACTGACCGGATACACTTTTACGGTCGTCTTCTGCGCCTGGCGGATGCCGTAATAACCGCCGACACTGACACCGCCCACGGCAACTGCGGTCACAACTGCAATCGCGGCTTTCTTTGCGGCTTTTCCTTTTTTCATGTTTCGGCCACCTCCTTCGATTTCATCATTCCGTCGCGGATCTCCACGGTGCGCTGTGCCATCGATGCGATCTCCGCGTCATGCGTAATCATCAAGATGCTGACGCCCTCGTCGTTCAGGCTCTGGAACAGCTCCATGACCTGCTCGCCGGAATGGGAATCGAGTGCTCCCGTCGGCTCATCAGCCAGCAGAATTTTCGGATGGTTGACAATTGCCCGTGCAATCGCCACACGCTGTTTCTGTCCACCGGAAAGCTGCGTCGGCTTAAAATCTGTCTCTTATACACATCTCCGAGCCCACGAGA